>Ga0256914_1000017_pt1 | contig 178792 bp, 150 predicted proteins | sample HulkmetaG_FD_191571 | JGI IMG/M metagenome (GOLD analysis project Ga0256914, IMG submission 191571) | Hydrothermal chimney microbial communities from Main Endeavour vent field at the Juan de Fuca Ridge, Pacific Ocean - Hulk | ecosystem: Environmental > Aquatic > Marine > Hydrothermal vents ...
TTATAAAGGGAGCCTTGAGTATACATCTGCATCTGGCCCTGTGGTGATGCCCGCCTTGATCTGATGATAGCCAGCAAAAGCTACCATTGCTGCATTGTCAGTGCAGTATCTTTCCATGGGAAAGAAACACCTTAATCCACTTTGGAGGGCCTTTTCCATCATAGTGTGTCTGAGATGTTTGTTGGCAGCAACCCCTCCAGCAACAGCTATATCCACGACGTGCAGATCTTTTGCCGCATTGATGGTCTTTTCCACCAATACATCCACTACTGCCTCTTCAAAGGATGCGCATACGTCTTCTACCACCACCTTTTCGCCTGCCTGTTTCATCTTTTGCACCTGTTGGAGCACCGCGGTTTTCAGGCCGCTGAAACTGAAATCATATGGTGTGTCAGGAAGTTTGGCCCTGGGAAACTGAAACTGGTTTCGGTGGCCCTTCTGGGCAAGGGTGCCTATTATGGGCCCGCCTGGATAGGAGAGCCCAAGGATTTTTGCTACCTTGTCAAATGCCTCGCCAGCAGCGTCATCCCTTGTCTGTCCGAGAAGCTCCACATTCAAGAATCCGCGCACAAGATACAGGCTGGTATGGCCACCAGAGACCACGAGCCCCACAAAGGGGAAGGCCGGCTTGTGCTTGGATTCCAACAGAACAGAGAGCAGGTGTGCATGGACGTGGTTCACTCCAGTAAGTGGTTTGCCAGAGGATATCGCAGCCGCCTTGGCGAAAGAAAAGCCCACTACCAGGGAGCCAACCAGTCCAGGACCCTGGGTAACCGAAATGGCATCCACGTCTTTGAAGTCCAGGCCCGCATTGGAAAGCGCAGATAGCACAACCGAGTGGATGGCCTCCACGTGTTTTCTGCTGGCAATTTCAGGAACTATGCCTCCGTATTTGCTATGCACTTCTACCTGGGATGCCACGATACTGCTCAAAACCCTTTTGCCATTTTCAAGGACTGAGGCAGCCGTTTCGTCGCAGGACGTCTCTATGCCAAGGACAATTCGAGGTTTCATCTGTATTTTTCTCTCTGTTTATGGGTATTATTCGATTTCCAAGAGCTTATCATATTCTGATGTGATTTTCTCAAGCTCTGCGCCAAGGTCTTCCCAGAGGGAATAGAGGCCTTCGAGCTTTCTCTTGTTTTCTTTGTAGTCCTGGCTGGTCCTTTGAACCATTTCCTGATCTTTGTAAAAGGCAGGGTCTGAGAGCATTTGTTCCATGGATGATTTTTCTTCCTCAAGCTTTGTGATCTCGGCTTCGATCTCAGACAACTTCTCTTTGACCGGCTTTGTTGCCAATGCCTTTTCTTGCCTAATCTTGGAAAGATATCTCCTTCTATCTTTACGGCTTTTAGAGGGTTCAAGAATTAGGTCCCTTTGGCTCTTGGGTTGAACAGTCTCTGTATTGGAAATGTCTTGTTGGATCTGTCTTTTCATGGCCAGGAAATCTGCCACCTTGCCAGGATAGAGGGTCGCCGTGTGATTTTCCATCTCTAGCACCCTGTCCACGAAGGCATCCAGAAAGGCCCGGTCGTGGGAGACCACAACGACGCTTCCATCATATTTGCGCAGTGCGTTTTCAACCGCCTTTCTGGAATTCATGTCCAGATGGTTGGTGGGCTCGTCCAATAAAAGCAAGTTTGCCCTTGAGGCCATGATTTTGGACAAGGCCAGGCGGTTTTTCTCACCACCCGACAGTGAAGAGACCTTTTTTTTCACATCCTCTTTCCCAAAGAGAAAGGTGGCAAGGATATTTCTTATGTCCTTTTCAGCCATGTCCAGATCCAACTGCTCCAATGTCTGGATGAGGTCCAGTTTTGGATCAAGCTCTAACACTTGATGCTGGCCAAAGTATGCCGCGGTAACATTGTGTCCGAGGCACACCGAGCCACCATCTGGTGGAATTATGTTGGAAAGTATCTTTAAAAGGCTCGATTTGCCTGCGCCGTTCGGCCCTACTACAGCCATTTTTTCTCCTCTCTGGAGTATGAAAGAGATGTCAGAAAAGACCCTTTTGCCCTCATACGATTTCGACAGGCCTTGGACTTCCAGCACTACCCTGCCGCAAGGCGGTGCTTCAGGCAGCCTAAATTCAATATTTCTGTGCTCAATGACATGGTCTGTCATAGCTCCGGTCAGCCGCTCCAGCTGCTTTAGCTTGCTCTTTGCCTGTTTTGCCTTGGACGCCTTTGCCCCGAAGCGCTGGACAAAGGTTTTTAGTTGTTTAATTCTCAGCTGTCGGTTCCTGTGGGCTGCCTCGATCTGTTCTATCCTGAGTTCCCTCTCCTTTTCGTACGCTGTATAATTGCCCTTGTAAATCGTCAGTTTTCCTGTCTCCAATTCCCAGATGAAATCAACGCTATTGTCGAGAAATGCCCTGTCGTGGGAAACGATAACGATGCCTGCTTTGATGGTGGAAAGAAAATTCTCCAGCCATGCCAGGCTGGGCAGATCCAGGTGGTTGGTGGGCTCGTCCAGAAATATGAAATCGGGCTTTTGCAGGAGTATCCTTGCAAGCTCCAGGCGCATTGTCCAGCCACCACTTAGATCAGAAGCCTTTTTGTTGAAATCGGCCTGGGAAAATCCAAGGCCTGTCAGGATCTTTTTTATCAATGCCTCCATCTGGTAGAATTCCGAGGCATGAAGTCTGTCTTGGAGCCTGTTTTGATGTTCAAGCAGGCCTTGCAACTCTTTGTCTTCCAAGTGCCTTCCAGCACATGCAGAGATCTTGCGATTGAGCCCTTGGAGCTCTTCATGAATGGAGGTCAGATGGGAAAAGGCAGATGCAGCTTCCTGAAGTACGCTCCTTGAAGAATCGCGCACCACTATCTCCTGGGGCAGATAGGCCCTTTTGAGGCCTTTGGATATTTCCACCTCATGACAATCACCTTCCGTTTTTCCTGAAAGGATGCGAAGAAGAGTGCTCTTGCCTGCACCGTTCATGCCCACGAGCCCTACTCTCTGTCCGACCGCCAGGGAGCAGTTTATGTTGTCAAATAGCACACGATCGCCAAGGGTTAGGGAAAGGTTGTTTATTCTCAGCATATCAGTGGAGTCTTAACAAATGCCACAAAAAAACCACTATACCTTGCGGGAAGGATAGTGGTCTTGGCAGGGCCTTTTTGAAACAACAAAGAGCCATGCAGTCTTTACGCATAGAACTTACTTACAATATCTTACCATGAGCGTCTCTTCTTTTTGGAGCTCTTGGCCCTGGCTTCATTGATCTTGATTAGCCGGCCGCCAAAATCCTTTCCGTTCATGGCCTTTATGAGCGTGTCCGCGTCGCTGTTGTTCATCTCAGCAAAGCAGAAGCCTCTGGCTTTGCCTGTATACCTGTCGGTTATCCAGTCAAAGGATTCTATCTCTCCAAACTGTTCGAGCATCTGCCTGACGTCTTGTTCTTTGGTGTTGAAGGCAAGATTGCCTATGTATAATTTCATCAATTTGTTCCTTTCCGTGGATTTTTATGAATAGTTAGGCACCACGTGTTTATAAAAAAAGGCGAGCCAATGGGACCCGCCTTTTCAAATTATCTCTATTTAAACTTAACTAAGCACGCACATTAGCTGCCTGTGGGCCCTTTGGGCCTTCGGTGATGTCAAACTCTACAGTCTGACCTTCTTCAAGTGACTTGAAACCGTCACCTTGAATAGCAGTGAAATGTACAAATACGTCCGGACCATCTTCCTGAGAGATGAAACCGAAACCCTTCTGATCGTTGAACCATTTAACTGTTCCCTTCATTACGGTATTCCTCCTTTCCTAATATTACTCTGGGCGCTTTCGACCCATGTGTTGCACTTGCCTGGTTCGAAAAGCCTTATGGGAAGAATCCGCAATAAGGGTACTTCTGAATCCATACACAGTGACTAATGGACAATAGTTCACCCTTGGAGAATGCAATTGATCTTGGGCAAATATCATCCAAGGTTGAGGGACTCTAAGTGATTGATCATGGTATGTCAATAAAAAAATGGTTCTTCCGGAAAAAGAGTGCCCGAAGGAGTACTGTTTTGGAAATGGTCATGAAGGAGAAGGGCAAGGGGAGGCCTGAAAGGGCCTTTGAAACAGGAATCCGGCCTAACAGCTTCCAAGGCTGGGCTTTGCTGAAACACTTTAAAGCCGCTCGCTTATGCTCGTAAAAAAAGAGGTTTCGGGTGCGTCTCTTCGCCCAAGAAAGGGAAGAAATTTTGTTCAAGGGCGAAACGAATGAGAGAAATAACCGTGCTCCTATACCTTGAAGATTCATTCTTGAAGGCAAGACGCCACTAGTGCACACACAATTTGTACTTTCATTCTCGAAGGTGGCAGGTATAAGCGAGACATGACAGTTTTTAGAAGATACCTATAACGCGCGAGGAGTTGGGTTCTACATAGGCAGGGGGTGGGTTTGAGGCAGATGTTGGAAAGCAGGTCCTAGCTCTGAAAAGCCTCCCCTGCCCTTTATTTCAGTTTGGCTGCAGGTACCTATGTGATGGAAGAATCTAAAAAATGAGAGATCCCTATTTTAGCTTGGTGTCCAGAAACCTCCAAAATGACGGCTGAGGCCTCGAGGTGATGTGCAAAATGCCAAGGGGGAGTACACCAGACTTGTGCTTGAAATCCCTATTGAAGCGCTCCTTGATCTTTACAAAGTCCTTTTCAGTGGTAATGACCATTTCAGCGCCAAGTTTATTCGCCTTTTCAAATAGTTGTACAAGGTCCCTTTGCTTGTAGGGATAGTGATCCCTAAAGATGCTGCAGCCAACCACTTCCGAACCCGCCTTTTCAATCAGGTGGATAAAGGAATCGGGGTCGGCAATCCCGCAAAAACAATAGACACGTGAAGGAAGGGATGATTGGAGCAGAAGGTCTTTCCCGTCATCTGTCCACAAGCCTGAAAAGACCGTGTCGCTGAAAAAGACAGGGATTTGGCCTGTAATGGCCTGGATCTGCTCCTTGACAAGCTCGATTCTACCAAAGGGGACCTGTTCGCATTTTGAAAGGATGATGGCAGAAGCGCGTTTTAATGCCTTGGGGGTTTCTCTAAGATCACCTCCTGGAAACACCCGCCCATTACCCAATGGAGATGCCGCAGGCAGGAGTACTAAATCCACATCCCTGTAGAGGCTTAGATGCTGAAAAGCGTCATCCAATATTATAACGTCACAGCCGAAACTTGAGATTGCAGCCAGTGAACTCCTATAGCGGTTGCTTCCTACTATTACGGGAACCCCTTTAACGGAAAGTGCCATCATGAACGGTTCGTCTCCGCATACTGTTGCATCAACGAACACCTGTCGGCCGTCTGAAATTATCAGCGGCCCCTTGCCTGCCTTGCCTCCATAGCCCCTGCTTATAATGGCAGGGCGAAATCCTTGTTTCAAAAGATATCGGCTCATAGCGATGACATGCGGGGTTTTCCCTGTGCCTCCAAGGCACAGGTTCCCAACGCTTATAACAGGGCAGCCGACACGGTTTCGTTTGAAGATTCCCCTTTCATAGGCCTTCTGTCTGAGGGTCATGGCAAAGGAGTAAAGGGGAGACAGAGGCCTGCCCAGGCAAAAGAGTATATCGGTGTAGGATCGTTTCATGGATGGATCATTGTGCAAGAAAAGGTGTGACAATATCAAGGTATTTGTCTGTAACTCCACGGTTGGCCTCAAGGAGTGAAAGGCCAGAAAATCCAGCCTTATCCCTGGCCTTTTTGTCAGAGAGGAGCCACAGTAGTGTCTGGGTGAGTTGACGGGCATCATCAATTTGAAAACCAGCCCCGGACTGGACGAAGGTGTCTGCCGTCTGTCTAAAGCTTTCCATGTATGGCCCGAATATTACAGGTATGCCAAAGACAGCTGGTTCCAACAGGTTATGTCCCCCAACAGGGACCAGGCTGCCACCTACGAATGCTATGTGGGCGAGACTGTAGAATCGTTCCAGTTCACCGAGGGTGTCGAGGATGAATACGTGGTGATGCCCCTGAAGGCCTGTTTGATCCGGATGCTTTGACCTAAAGGCACACGAAAGTCCACGTTCTTTGAAGATCAGCGATATTTCCTGGGCCCTTTTTATGTCTCGTGGAGCCAGGAGAAGCCTGCAATTTTGGAAGGCTCCTTTAACCTTCGCAAAGGCCTCGGCAATGACAGCCTCTTCTCCTGGATGGGTGCTGCCTGCTGCAATAATCAACGAGCCTTGCTCAAAACCTGTGGCATTGAAAAGTCTTGCTTTTTCTTCCTGGCTAATTTCCTTTGGTTGATAGTCGAACTTTAGGTTGCCACAACTTTTGATATTCCCTTTTTTAAGGCCCAGTCTCAAAAGTCTCGATACATCATCATCAGATTGCATGGCCAGCATGGAAAAAGGCCCATATAAGAATCTTGAGACAAATGGCAATCTTTCCAGCCGCTTTGCCGACTGTTCCGATATGCTGCCATTTACTAGTATGGAAGGTATTTGCAATCTTTTGAGCCGCCATAGGAGGTTGGGCCAAATGTCTGTTTCTATTAGCAGGAAACAACTAGGCTGCAGGACCTTTACTGCATGGCTCACAACAGGCAGGAAATCAAAAGGTAGCGCTGTGATTGTGGCCCCTTTGGATAGGGGGTTTTTTTTGAGTGCCGAAAGGCCAGAAGCCGTGGAGGCCGAAAGTATGATGCCTGCCCCTGGAAATCTTTTTTTTACGCCACTTATAAATGGTCTTGCGGCATTGAATTCACCCAGAGACATGGCATGTATCCAGATGCGCTTCAATGCCTTTTTCGTTGGTGCCTGTTTGTCCAAACGTCCCATCCTGGTGAGAAATTGTTTCCTGTATTTCTCTTTGGCCAAACAGACCGCCGTTAGAGTAGGGAGTAAAAGAGGCAGAGATGCCAGCTGGATGGCGTTGTAGAAGAGGAGCAATCCTGGGCTATTCACAGATTTGTCTTTGGTCATGGGTTTGGAAGCCGCGAACCGGATACCAATTCAATCATTTGTTTTTACTTCCAGTTTAAAGTGATATAAACTTTTATAAGATCAATTGCTTTCTACGAAATCGTTCTCATAGGTGTTTTACAAGACCTGAGCATGAATATCAATTTCCTGGAAAATTTCAAAAGGGGTGTAAAGAAGTGGCTTCACATGAGGAGGCTTCTTCTCCTGGCAATTCCCACTGGCATCATTGCAGGTCTTGGGTCGGTCTTTTTCTATTCCGCCTTGGATCTTTCCCACCATTTTTTCCTGGATTTTCTTGCAGGATACAGGCCTGAAGGCCCTGGAGGGGAAACACCCCTTCTAGCTCCAACCACAAGGCCATTCATTCGCTGGATGCTGCTTGTGGTGCCGACTGTGGGTGGGCTGCTTGCAGGATGGCTCATTTATACCTTTGCGCCAGAGGCAGAGGGGCACGGTACAGACGCAGCCCTTGAGGCCTACCACTTCAAGGATGCACGTATAAGAGCCAGGGTGCCTCTGATAAAGACTATCGCCTCGGCCATAACCATAGGTTCTGGTGGTTCTGGTGGAAGGGAAGGTCCCATCGCCCAGATAGGAGCTGGATTTGGCTCGATTATTGCCGAGAAGCTCCATCTTCGGACAGAAGAGCGCAGAATCCTCATGATGGCTGGAATGAGTGCTGGCATAGGCTCCATCTTTCACGCACCTTTGGCAGGGGCGATATTTGCAGCAGAAATACTATACCGTGACATCGATATGGAGTATGAGTTGCTGGTGCCTTCTGCCATCACCTCAGTGGTCGCTTATTGCGTCTTTTCCCTCTTTTTCGGATTTGGCTCCCTCTTTATCACCCCGCATTATGTGTTTCATCATTCATCTGAAATACTGCCCTATACTGTGCTCGCCATTGTAGTCGCCTATGTCGCAAGGTTTTATGCCAGGGCCTTTTACCTCATCAGGGATGTGTTCGTGAAAATTCCGTGCATACCCCATCTGAAGCCGGCCATCGGCGGGTTCCTGACCGGTGTAATAGGCTATTATTTGCCAGAAGCCATTTATACTGGCTATGGTGTGCTGCAAAATGCTTTTGATGGCAAGCTGGCAGTGGCCACCTTGCTCCTCGTGGCCGTTGGCAAGATTTTTACGACGGCTTTCAGCATTGCCTCTGGAGGCAGCGGTGGTGTATTCGGTCCATCTGTTGTTATAGGCGGTACCCTTGGAGGGGCTGTAGGGCTTTTGCTTCAAAAGATATGGCCTGCCCTGGTCCCTAATCCTGAGGCGTATGTAATAGTAGGAATGGCAGGTTTTTTTGCATCAGCAGCAAGCACCCCCTTTTCCACGGTCATCATGGTGAGTGAAATGACAGGCAATTATGAACTATTGTTGCCAGCGGTCTGGGTTTCTACCTTGGCCTTTCTCCTCAGGGGGAAAAAGGGAATCTATGAAAAACAGCTCACCACCCGGTATGATACCCCTATCCATCATGCAGACATATTACTGGGGCTGCTGGCGCGCCTTACTGTGCACGAAGTGCTTCAGAGGACCAAGCAGGTGCAGCCCGAGCCCGTTCACAAGGGCATGAAATTGAAGGAGCTGATGGCGCACATGTCCAAATATCCCTATTCTACTTTTATCGTTGTGGACGATAACGGCAGTTACGTTGGTGTGGTAAATGCTCAAAGGGTACGTCATATTATCACGTTCAAAGGCGTTGATGCCGACATAAGGGTGGAGGAGCTTATCGAATCAAGACCCACGATTTACTCATGGGATTCCCTGGCCACTGCTCTCAAGAAGATGGCAGAAGAAAAGATCGATGAACTTGTAGTCCTCACTGATCGTTCCGACAGGAGGATCCCTGGCGGTCTCATACAGAGATCTGATATACTTAGGGCCTATGATGAGGCAATCTACAAGGAAGAATCCATTTAGGTTCCAGTCGCAGGAAGATAAGCGTTCTAAATTAAGTAGGCAGTAATCGTCCATTGCAAGACAACAATTCCCATTCCATAAGGCTTCAGAAATACCTGTCCAATGCTGGTGTCTGTTCCAGGAGAAAGGCAGAAAGGCTCATACTAGCAGGGAAGGTCAAGGTTGACGGCAAGGTTGTTCCCGTATTGGGCACCAAGGTCCAGCCAGGCAAGCAGAAGGTAACGGTGAATGGAAGGCTGGTCAGGCCAGAAAGAAGCCACATCTACCTCGTTATGAATAAGCCAAGGGGAGTACTTACCACAATGTCGGATCCTCATGGCCGGCCGACTATAGTGGATCTGATCAAGGACGTGCGCCGTCGTGTCTATCCTGTAGGGCGTCTGGACATGGATAGTGAGGGCCTTTTATTCCTCACAGATGATGGCGAGCTTGCCTACAGGCTTCTTCATCCATCGTTTAAGGTGCCCAAAAAGTATGTTGTTACCGTTCGAGGTCTGCCGTCCAAAAGGGATTTGGCCATATTGCGGTCAGGCGTGGAGATAGAGCCTGGGATAAGGACTAAGCCGTGTACAATAAAAATATTGGGAAAGCGAAAGTCAGAAGCTGTTTTTGAGGTAACTCTCACAGAGGGAAGGAAACGTCAGATAAGGCTGATGTTCAAGGCAGTGGATCATCCTGTCACCAGGCTCAAGAGGACAGAAATGGGCCCCTTGAGGCTTGGCGGATTGAGGCCAGGAACTCACAGAAGTTTGACTCCCCAAGAGATCGGGGGCCTTAAGAAGGCGGCAGGGCTTTCCTGATGGTAGATGTATCAGCTTGCCCTTTCTTCAAGAAACAATACGGTAGTCCTTCATTTTGTACAGGAGGGCCGGCAGGCTGATTTCAAGGAGTTGTGATGCCTGGGTCTTATTCCCCTTGGTCTTTGCCAGTGCCAGATTTATCAGTTTTTCTTCAAGGATCTTGGTATTCTTCTTTATGGAAAGACTGTCGTGAGCAGGTATCAGTCCCTTGGGTGCTGTTTCAGTGGAAGAATCCATTGCCTGGATGTTTGAGGGTAGGTCCTCATACTGGATGGTTTCATGCTCTGTCAGAACAAGGGCCCTCTCTATGACATTTTCCAGCTCTCTGACGTTTCCAGGCCACCTGTAATTCATGAGAAGCTGCATGGCTTCAGGGCTTACACCAGTTACTTTCTTAGGCTCAATGATCTTGTTGTACTTGTCTATGAAATGGGATACCAGAAGCCGAATGTCCTGCTTGCGTTCCCTGAGTGGCGGAATGACAATAGTAAGCACGTTTATGCGGTAGTAAAGGTCCTCCCGGAATTTTGCCTTTCTGACAAGGTCGCCAAGGTCCCTAGCTGTGGCAGCCACAATACGTACATCTACCTTGATGGTCCTGTTGTCTCCAACAGGCCTTATTTCCTGCTCTTGAAGCACTCTAAGGAGTTTTACTTGCAGTGAAAGGGGTAGTTCGCCGATTTCATCCAGGAACAGCGTGCCACCATCCGCCTCTTCGAAAAGGCCCTTTTTGGATCGGACAGCATCGGTGAACGCCCCTTTGACATGTCCAAATAGTTCGCTTTCCAGAAGATTTTCAGGAATGCCGCCACAGTTTACTGCAACAAAGGGGGCGAATTTGCGTATGCTGTTGAAATGGAGGGCGCGTGCCACAAGCTCTTTCCCTGTGCCGCTTTCTCCAGTGACTAGTACAGTGGTCTTATAATCCTTTACCTTTTCAATGACCTCGAAGATCCTCTCCATCTCCGGGCTTCTGGCCACGATGTTGGCAAAGGAGTAACGTTCTTCTACCTGGCGTTTGAGCTTGACGTTCTCTTTGTATAGTTTCTCCCGTTCCTCTGCCCGTTTAAAGGCAAATTGGAGTTGGGCAAAGGATATGGGTTTGGCAAGATAGTCAACTGCACCGAGTTTGGTGACCTCGATGGCCATGTCCACTTCTGCCTTGCCCGACATGACGATGATATTTGAGGTGATGCCAGCGGCCTTCGCCTTTTTGATGAATTCTACAGCCGTATTTTGGGTGTCTGACCTGTCGGCCGCCTTTGAACTGAGAAAATAGTCGCAAACTATGTGGTCGAAGCGATTGCTCGAGGCAAGAGCAAGGGCTTCGTCTATATTCTTAGCCTGACTCGCTTCATAGGAATCCATACGGCTGACATAGCCAGCGATCAGGCTTCGAATCTCATATTCATCATCTACGATAAGGACTTTTTTTATTGCCATAATAAATATTCTATCCGTTCAACAGACGTCTTCACCCCTTCTTTTTTATCGGCAATCAAGCCAGGGAAGAAAAACTGGACAGATAGAGTTCGGCAATCTTGTTTCCATAAAAAATATATAATTCAGCGGCTAGAGCGAGAAACGGGCCAAAGGGGATTTGGTAGTGACGATGGCGCCTGCTGATGAGGATGAAGCCAAGGCCTATGATGGATCCTGTAAGGGCGCTGAGAAATATTATAATGGGGATGGATTGCCAGCCGAGAAATGCACCTATCATGGCAAGGAATTTAATGTCCCCTCCGCCCATGCCTATCCGTTTGGTTGCAAGATAGTAGCCCCATGTGACCAGATAGAGGATGCCTCCTCCTGCCAGGACTCCAAGCAGTGAATCTATCCAGTTCATGCCAGGCAGAAAAAACGAGGCCAGTATGCCTATAAGTATTCCTGGAAGTGATATCGCATCCGGGATAATCCTGTGGGCAAGATCAATGAATGCAACCACAATGAGGCAGCAAGAAAGGGCAAACATGATGAAAAATTGTGGGGTTAGGGAAAATTTGTGCCAGAGGCCAAGGGCTATGAAGGCACTTAGAAGCTCAACAAGTGGATATTGGATCGATATCGTTTTGCCGCAGCCTGAGCATTTGCCCTTGAGGATCAGAAAGCTAATGACAGGTATGTTTTCCCACCATTTGAGTTTGTGTCCACATTTTGGGCAGGCAGAAGAAGGTGTCACAATGGATCGGCCTTCAGGGAGCCTACTGATGCACACGTTGAGGAAACTTCCTATGCACAGGCCAAAAGAGAAGACGAAAAGGGCTGTCAGGTGAGCTGAGAAAAGGATAGCCTCGCTATTCATAGCCAATTTTTTTGTAAGGAGGCAGTCTTAGGGCGCAGCCTAGCCATCTTTTTTCTCTGGCATGGTCTGCAATTTAAGCAGGCCCTTTTGTACCTTGTCCAAGTAGTCTATACGCACCTTTTCAAGCTCAGGCATGATCTTTAAAAAATCCGTATAGATTGCATAGTAGTCGGATTGCTCTGGGGCAAAACGTACTTGTACAAATTGCATCCCCACTCCGTCACCCTGGGAGCCTGAATGATGAATATAACCCTTGAGGGCCACCACCCCCACCACTGGAAGCTCAAGCAAGAGATCTGCAAGAAACCCTGCAGAAATGGTCTCGACCGTTTGGACAAAACAGCCATCGAGCGAAATGTTTTTGGTAAATCCCCACAGGTCGTGTTCAGGGAAATAGACTCTGAGGTATATCGAATAGCGAGGCGATTTTCTTCTTTCCATAAAAAGATCTCCTGTCGTAATCATAAAAAGGTGCCTGTTCGCCTGATAGGGGCCTTTAAAGTCTTAATCGTCCAAAAAGAAATTTTACGTAATTGCTGGTTTGGCCGAAGGGACCAGGCCCTCTTCAAATTCCAAGTTGACCTCATTTTCACAAAGACGGCTCCTTGCCAGGTCATCCCTCAAGGGTAGGAGAAGTGGCAATGTCCTCCTGTGGCGCACGACCAATTCTGTTTCTGCCAGAGCCAGCCCGCAGGGCTCCCCGTCCACCTGGAAATGCACGTCCTGATGTATCTTGATGTGAAAGCAATCCCCCTTGGCATGGGAGGAAAGGCCTTTGGAGTCCTTGAACCCCGAAAAGAGTATCTTGAAGAGATATTCGACGCAGCTTTTGAAGGCCAGGCAGTCGATGCTCCCATCTGAAAAATCCAGGTCTTTTAAGATGAGTGTCCCGCCGGCATAGGAAGGCATATTGATAAAGAGAAGTTGGCCGGCGGTTCTTCTTGGGTGTACGCTGTCTTTTGAGTCACAGTCTTTGAGGGCAAATTCAAATCGTGTTTTCCCCAAGATTTCTCGGAACAGTGCCTTGAGGCCAGGTGGGATGTAAAAAAGCCTTTTTGTCGGTGGGGGCAGGGAGATTTTTCTGAGGAAACCCTCCAGGCTCATGAATTCCATGCAAATCTGTCCGTCACAACCAAAACCCGCATAGGCAACAAAGATATATTCCTTCTGGCATTCACGGCTCATTAGGCTCAAGGACCATATGTCCAACATCTTGGTTTGGGCCTTTTTTATTGCATGATAGAGGCCGTTTATCCCGAGCCGTTCCCAGCTGTCATACCAGCCAGTGCTTCTTGCTATATCGTTACCAGTGCCAAGGGGAATAAAGGCCACTGTAGGTATGGGGTTTAGATTAACAAGGTGTGAGATGACCCCGTTAATGGTTCCATCGCCGCCGCAGATCACCACGAGGTCCTTTCGGCTGGCACATGAGTAAACCTGTGAACGGAGCCTCGACGGATCTGTGAATACAATCTGTTTCGAGATGGCCAATGGCAACTGAAAGGTTTCTAGCTCTTCTGCCAGTTTTTGGCCTGCTCCGCCGCCAGATCTTGGATTAATGAAAAAAAGACATTCCATTTAGCTTGATAGGATAAGATATGCTAACTAATTTATAAAGCGAGAAATTCCCAAATCTTTCAGAATTTCTCCATTCACAGTGGGAAAAATAAGTATCTAGTTTGGAAGTTCAAATGGAAAAGCAGGATTTCAGAATATTAGTCGTCGATGACGAAAAATCCCTGGTGATGCTCTTGTCCAGGATCCTGAAGAGAGAAGGATACCAGGTGAGGGGGGTCTACAGTGGAGAAGAGGCCTTTGCCGTAATTCCTGGATTTGAGCCCAATCTCGTCATAACAGATCTCAAGATGCCTGGCATGTCGGGTATCGAGCTCATGGAAAAGATAAAGGCTGAGAGGCCCGAAATAGATTTTATCATGCTCACTGCATACGCCTCTGTTGAAAATGCAGTGGCTGCAATGAAGTGTGGTGCGCTCGATTATCTCACCAAGCCTCTAAAGAACCCCGATGAGTTGAGAATCTCGGTTGAAAAGGTACTCGAGCGCCAGACACTTATAAAGACCAATGAGGGTTGGGGGCAACAGCTAGACGGTGGCCTCCCCCCCACCGATGTGATATTTGCTAGCATGGAGGGCACCTGGAATCAGATCCAGAGGGTGGCAGACACAGAGGCCACTGTGCTTCTTCATGGCGAGAGTGGCACTGGAAAGAGCCTCATAGCAAAGGTCATTCATAAGCTGAGTGGCAAGAAGGGGGCCTTCGTGGAGCTAAACTGTGCTGCAATGCCGGAAACCTTGATAGAATCGGAGCTTTTTGGCCATGAAAAGGGCGCTTTCACTGGGGCAGTCAAGACCAAGAGGGGCAAATTTGAAATGGCTCAAGATGGCACCATCTTTCTTGACGAGATTGGAGAAATGCCCTTGTCGGCGCAGGCAAAGCTTTTGAGGATTCTTCAAGAACGGGCCTTTGAGAGGGTTGGAGGCACTCTGACTCTTACTACAAATGCTAGGATTGTCGCAGCGACCAACCGTGATCTCAGGATGAAGATAAAGGAGAAGAGCTTTAGGGAAGATCTGTATTACAGGCTCAACGTCTTTCCAATAGAATTACCCCCATTGAGAAAGCGCAAGGAGGCCATAGAGGTCATAGGCAACTATCTTCTTCAGGACATCTCGGTACGAGTTGGCAAGGGGATCCAAAGGTTTCAGGACCTAGCCTTGGAGAGGATGAAGGAATATGACTGGCCTGGAAACATCAGGGAGCTATACAACGCCATTGAACGTGCAGTGATATTGGCTGACGATAACCAGGTGGAGCTCTCCCTCGGAGACATTGCATTTCTTGAGATGGATAACGACGGGGCTATTGCCCATGAGAAAAAACCTACAGATGAGAAGATAGAGCTAAAGCCTCTTGAGGAGATAGAGCGGGAAGCAATTGAGAAAACACTGGAAAAAACCAAAGGGCACAGGAAGAAAGCTGCTGATATCCTTGGCATTTCTTTGAGGGCCTTGCAGTATAAGTTGAAAAAGTATGCCGAGAACAAATAGGTTGGCACGATGTCTGCATAACAGAATACAAATAAACAACAAGGGAACGGCAGCTTGGCACAAAGATTGCTTAATAAAAAATAAACACAGCAAAAACTCCCTATCCCTCCCAACCCTCCTCTCCCCGAAGGCCTTCTGATACCTCCTAGAAGAAGGCCTTCTTTTTTTGTCCTTTTTCAAAGACAAAATATGCACATTTGGCCACTTTCTGTCTGCAATCACGACTTGTCCATAAGGATATCACTAAAAAAGAACGCCATATTGGCGCCATGCTTGGAACATCCTTGAGCCCCTGGAAGGTGGCAGGCCACTTGAGCAGGATGGGGGCAAGTGCAAAAATTGCACATTTAAAAGATGCAAAAATTGCACTTAGCGCAAAATGTGCATCTTCTTGACAACACGGCTTGAAATGTGCAATTTAGGATATCATGAGATAGTCCCGTTTTTTATTTTTTTAATAAAAACAAGACATTATTATCTGTAGTAGACAAAAACCCCTGGGTTTTGATTTTGCGGCACATTTAATGCATTTGATGAAAATATCTCTAAATCGCAAAACGCTGACAGGGAGAGGATCATAAGATATGATAAGAGAGACAGTAACCGTACTAAGCCTGCTGTTGGTTTTGCCATTTCTGGTAGATTCAGCAATGGCTGGTACAAACTGTACTGGTTATGATGAAAATACAGAAATTATTGTCTCTGGCATAGTCCTCAAGCCGTCTGCATGTGAATTCCGTGGGTTGATGTGCTTTACCATGGAATCACGCTCACGAATATTTCACGTAGTTACCGCTCCATCGTGGTTTCTTGAAAGAATTCATTTCAAACTCTTGCCTGGTACCCTGGTCAGGGTTGTGGGCTCCAAGTTCTACAGTCCCGACGGATCACTTTATCTGATGGCAAGATGCCTCAAAAAAAATACCCCTACAGCTCGGAATATCCTGTTTAGGGATGCCAAATGTCAGCCCATCTGGAATAAACAACCTGTCAAGAAATCTTCTTGTATGAAGATCTTTTATCCTGGAAGAAGTCTTTAATAGATAGGCCTTGTCGGGCTCTTTGGAACTCAGAAAGACGATATTGTCGATGCGGGACAAATTGAGTGCCGCAGAGATAAAAGGATTAAGCAGTCTCATTCATCAGAACCTGAAAGGCCTCCATGAATATGCCACAGCCCGTTTCCCCCTTTTTTTTGCTTCTTTTAGGAGCGAGGTGGAGACCCTTTCCTTAATAGCCAACCGTCTTTCTCGCAACGATGTCGTACTCCTGCCAAAGACTCTTGTGCATGAAAAAAGGCTTCTGGTTTTCAGAGTGGATTCCATGAACCAGTTGGCCCCAGGCGCATACGGAATCCTAGAGCCCATAGAGGCATTGACAGAGCCCATAGATCCGGCCGAGATAGATCTGGTGTTGGTTCCTGGGAGCGTATTTGATAGAAAGGGTGGGAGGTACGGCTATGGCGGCGGTTTTTATGACAGGTTTTTGCAACAGGAGGCATCAGGAGCCCTGCGGGTGGCCCTTGCATTTTCTTTTCAGGTCCTCGATAATATCCCATTGAAATCCCACGACCAACTCATGGATTTTATAGTCACAGAAAGACGGATCATACAATGTGCAGGAAGATAAAGACAGGCGTCCACTTTTAAGATTCAGGGTTTTTGATTCAAGAACAAGACGAATGGGAAAAGTGACCGCAGGCATGTTGTTGATATTTGGAAGGTCTTTTGTGTATACGCAGTTATCGGACCAAAGACAAGTTTTGGAGTTTGTGTGGCCTTGAAATAGGGCCCTATGGAGGCAGAGAGGCATCTAATCCCATGAAAAAAAATATGAAATTTGATATGGCAATCAAGGAATTAGAGCGGATAGTCGAAGACCTTGAAAGCCAGGACCTTCCCCTTGAAAAGGCGCTTGCAGCTTTTGAAGAAGGCATAAAGCTAACGAGACATTGCGCCATGCTTCTTGAAAAGGCTGAACAAAAGGTGGAGATCCTCACCAAAGATCCCGATACAGGACAGGTGATCAAAGAAGATTGGCCTGTGAAAGGGGATTAATTTCTGATTCTTATCCATATCAGCATGAACAAAAATACCATTGTGCCAATGGCTGAGGCTATGAGAAACCAGTCAAGATGCCTGTACCAGGCAAGTATGACAACAAGATAGATAAAGTCTCGCCTCGACAAAAAATCTGCAATCTTTACCAGGCGCGCCTTTTTATCAGATGAAGAAACCGAGGTATACATCGGGCCCTGTCCTGTTTTTTTTCTCATAGTGGAGATATAGATCAGCAGTGCACACAAGAAGGTGCCGACGACCGCTGTAGAAGAAAGAAAAAGGGGTAATGCCGAGCCTGTTCGTCTCCACCATTCGATGCCTATGGCAGCGAAAACGGCTGCGTGAACGATATTGTCTCCCCAGAAGTCCAGGATGCCTCCAAGACGGCTCTCCATGAATTTGATTCGTGCAATTTCTCCATCACAACCATCCACGATTGAATGGATTAGGAACAAAACAGAGCCTGTAATTTGCCATAATCCCCTTTCGATACTGATGAACCAAGCACCTAGAAGCCCGATGAGGATGCTTATTAGCGTTATCTGGTTGGGGGTTATGGAGGTGTTTACGAGGCGTCTTGAAATGGCAAGGGAGATACGTCTTTCCACAAATCGGGACATAAAGCCTTCTGTGTCCTTTATGAGGGAGCGAAAGAGGGCCTTTTCTGCCTTTGGTATATTCTCTGGCCTGGAAATGTCGTATATGCTTCCCTGCTCGCATATGGCCGGACGGCTTGACAAAAAGGTATGAAGGAACTCGAGCAGCTTGAAATAGCCATCAGGTTCAAAGGCACGCTTTAGTTCAAAGGCGACATCTGAGGAAAAAAACATGAATATGCCCGGTAGCTCAAAAACTTCATGCCTCTTCAGATCTGTCTTTAGCAGCCACTCGAGGCATTGTATATCAGGTAATATGCCCGGCTGGCATACAATGCAGCGGTCAAAGGTCGTATCCCTGAGTTGGGAATGGCTGGTCAGGAATTGGTCTTCCATGTCCTTGAAGGCGGAAAATGGCTCCTTGTCTCCAACGACGAATACAGTGCGTCCAATTCCAGCCCGTTGTCCATGAAAAAAGAGCCTTTGCGCCAGGCTGAGTCCAGCGATATTTTGGTTGAGCAGGTCCTCCTGGCCTATTGCGGGTATGAGAAGGAGGGACGTCATTTGGCTAATCTCTTTCAGCGGGCCGTAGACTGGATGGATTGCCTAATCATATTCCCAGCCCTTCACTTCGACTGTACTGGCTAATGAACTTGCCTTCTTGCAATGGTTCAGGAGGTTGAAACAACAGGCCGCCTCTTGGAAGTTTCTGCCTTTCAAGTCACGGTCTTTGATCTCTTGTAGAAATTCGTCAATAACAGCACCGTACCAATCTGGATGATGGGAGCCTGCGGACAGGCCTTCAGCAAAGGTGGTCTTGGACAAACCGTTCTTGCCATCCACTTGTATAGTATCGTCTAGTACAATAATCCTGCCATGGCTGCCTTCAATCTTGATCTGGTTGCTTCTATTGTTGCCAGCCCAAGTGAAAAAGAGCCGGGCCTTTTTCTTGCCAGGATAGAAGAAAAGTACATCAGCCGTGTCTTCGACTCGAATATCCTTGAATTTTCTGTTTTCAAGCTTGCATTCCACCATTTTGGGGATAGCCTTTGCCCATTCGTTTACAAGGTAGAAGGCATGCCAGCCGTGGTCCACTAGTATGCCACCTCCTGCAATTTCGGGGTCGAGCCTCCAATTCTTGGAGGCTTCCTCACCTACGGCTACAGATGGTTGGGTTCTGGTGACCGTATATTCTATAGAGGTTATTTCTCCAATCTCGCCATCGTTGAGCACCCTTCCCACATGTTGGAGGATAGGGGAATAGCGCCAATTGTGGACTGTTACAACAGTCTTGCCAGATTGTTTCATGGTTTGCGATATCTCTTGCAAATCCTTGGAGGAAAGCACCAAGGGCTTTTCACACAGCACATGCCTGCCCGAGGAAAGCGCTTGCAATATGAATGTAGCATGGACTGAAGGAGGAGTAGAGACATCTACGAAATCTATCTCTTCCCTTTCGAAGAGCTTTTGCGCCGAAGAATAGAATCTTGAGCCTGGAAGAAGTCTTTCGTTGATGGTCTTTCGTTCTGGATGGCTATCGCAGACAGCCTCTATGCTTACGTCAGGATTTGCGAGATAGGCGGGCACATGCCCATTTGCTGCAATATGACCAAAACCTATTATTGCTCCCTTAACTGGCATATCGTCAACCTGTGGGGCGTGTCAGACGTCCTTTTCAATAGTTAAAATCGCATCCTTGAGAACTTGAAAACCCTCTAACGCCTCGTCTTGGGAAATTATCAGTGGAGGGTTTATCCTTATGTTGTAACCATAACACATGGAAATAAGCCCTCTATCAAGGCACTCGTGGAAAAGTCTTCTTGTGTGTTTTTTTTCAAGGGGTTCTTTGGTTTTTTTGTCAGCCACGAGTTCCACACCAATCATCAGGCCTTCCCCTCGCACGTCTCCTATGATTCTGCTATGGTCCTTCAGCTCAAGAAGTTTTGACTTCAGGAAGGCCCCTACTTTCCTTGAGTTCTCAATTAGGTCCTCATCCCTTATGATTTCCAATACAGCCCTGCCCGCTGCAGCGGCCATGGGATTTCCTCCATAACTCGAAGAACTTCCACTGGGGTTGCCAAAGGGTTTTGCACTGGCAGCCTCCATGCTGCTTGCAATGGCGCTCATGGGAAATCCTCCACCAATGCCTTTCCCGAGGGTCATTACGTCAGGGATTATTCCGTCCCTATCCACCCCCCATGCCCTGCCTGTACGCCCAAAGCCGGTGATCATTTCATCGGCTATGAGCAAGGCGCCGAATTCTCTACATACTTCTTGAACAGCCTTGATGTACCCTTTGGGGGGCACCACGTTGCCAGCAGTACCCTGGATAGTCTCAACGAGTATGGCTGCGATATTGTGGGTTGTTTGCCTCTTGAGGCCCTCCTTGAACCATTCCAGGCAAGCAAAGCCACATTCTGGATGGGTGAGGCCCAGCTTGCATCTGTAGCAATAGGCATAAGGGCCTGGCAGATAGATCCCTGGCATGAGAGGCCCTAGCCCTGCCTTAAAGGACGTATCGCCAAGAAGACCCATAACACCGCCGGTTTTTCCATGAAACCCGCCCCAAAATCCAGCAAATTCATATTTGTGGGTAACGGATTTTGCAAGCCTTAGTGCAGCCTCCACCGCTTCTGCCCCACCAGAATACATCTGTACAGCATTCATTCCTTCAGGGGTCATAGAAGTAAGGAGTCTCAAGAATTCCAGCCTGTTTTCTGAGCAAAAGCTGCCAAAGTTGGCACGGGCTATTTGCTCAGAAAGCACTTTGACGAAATGGGGGTGGGCATGTCCCACACTGCCTACTCCTATACCCGCAGTAAAATCGATGTATCTGTTGCCATCGAGGTCTGTAACCCAGACCCCCTTTGCCTCCTTGACAACCAATTTTGAAAAGAGCGCTATAGATTGCAGGCCAGGAGCCATAAACTTGCTCTCTTCCTCAAAAATGGCACTGGAGATAGGGCCTGGTATCTTGTATGGTTTGCCTGATTTTTCCATATCTGGCAGACACTCCTTTGGTCAAACTGAAAGATTTAAGCTATCCGCAATCCTTGTTCCAGGGAAGGACGCAGCTCCAAGATGCTCTATAAGTTTTGTTCTAAGCAGTTGGGAGATGAATTTTGCTGCCTCCTTCCTGAAAAGGGCAAAACTTGGCCAGGCATTTATGTCTATTACAAATATATCTCCATCCTTGGTCACTATTGCGTCACCTCCATAGATATCAAGACCCATGCTGTCCCCGGCCATGATGCAATTGTCCATGAGCTCAGATTCTGAAAATCCGAATTCTCGTAGGTCCTGATCTTTGTGATAAAACCATTTGAACCACCACGTATGCTTGGTCTGGCAGTCGCGAATGCAGTAAAATTTTATGATATCTCCTGGGATATGTTCCTGGATGAGCACTGTATCGATATCCCTAGCCGAGAATCTTGACAGGCCTGTAACTAGGTCACGGTCATTGTCGACAAACACTACATCCTCATCACAGGTTGCATGGTAGTCACCCCTCTTGAGCCAGCATTCGCCATGCTCTCCACGAGAAATAGGCCGACTGGTCGGAATCAAGGTACTCCTTGGGAAAAATGGCAGATCCGAAAGGAGGGTTACCATGTTTTTTCTAAAGGTGTTTTCAACAGATTCCACGGTATTTACCAGGACACACCCATTGTCGTATGAGATCTGGCTTAGTTTGTTGAGATAGGGAGCTTCCTCACACATAAAAAAAATGAGGGCAGGATTGTCATTAAAGGATCTATCGAGGAACTCTTCAGGGTGGAACAGATGCACCTCAAGCTCTGGGGACTCATCTAGCCTTTTGGCTGTTTCTCTAAGAATGGCTTCATCGTCAAATTCCCGTCTGGGAGAATGAGACCGTTCCCGAAATATTCCAAAGATTGATATCTTTTTCATCTATACATGTCCTTAAATCTGCCAAGGAGCATAAATCGTTTCCTGTGAAAAAATCAAATTCTTCTATATACTATGCCTCAATTGCTTAGAGAAGTATTTTTCTGAATGGCCTTGAATTTGTCGTTGAACAGTTGGCTAAATCTTTTGAGGATTGCAAGTGGCAAGAGAAAAGGATTACTTTTGGGCCTTATGATCTCAGGATGGATTTTGTTTGAGGATCTTTATGACCTTTCTCAATAGTACGTTTCGGGCAACGGGTTTTTGGAGGAAGGCTTGTATCAAAAGTTGGTCTAGCCTGTCATCGGTGAGCATCTGGCTATAACCTGTGCAAAGTATTATGGGCAGGTCTGGCAAAAATTGGTTTACCCTCTTTATGAGCTCTTCTCCATTAAGCCCTGGCATGGTCATGTCTGTTATTAGCAAATCCCACTGATCTGGATTTGCCCTTAGTGCCTCATAAGCCTCTGTGCTGTCCATGAAGGTCTCCACACGAAAACCAGCCTTTTCAAGCATGACCTTTGAATATTCACAGATCATTTCCTCATCGTCCACGAACATGATCCTTTCACCGTTGCCTGTTGCTGGGAGCCGCACATCTTCCGGCGAAGAGGCTGAAGGGATTTTCGAGCTCTCATCCTCGATGACTGGAAGATAAACCTGTACCACCGTGCCCTGCCCTGGGTTGCTGTCTATTTTTATGGCCCCTTCCAGGCTGGTGATTATTCCATGCACCACAGCAAGTCCGAGTCCTGTCCCTTGTTCCTTGCCCTTTGTGGTGAAATAGGGCTCGAATATCTTGTTCAGGGTCTTTTCATCCATTCCGCATCCTGTGTCCCTGATTTCGAGATAGACGTAAGTTCCAGGCCTCAATTTGAGTATCTTGGCTATATCGGCGGCTATGGTCTTTTCCGTTAGCCTTACAGACAGTATCCCCCCTGTCTCCAGCATTGCATGGTAGGCATTGGTACAGAGGTTCATGATGATCTGATGCAGATCCGAGGGGTCGGCGAGAATAGGGCTTGTGGATGCAATCTCTGTCTTGATTTCTATGGTCGAGGGCAGGGTAGATCTTAGAAGCTTCAGGGCTTCTCTGACAATGGCGGCTGGCTGGACCGAACGTTTTTCAGTCTTTGACTTTCTGCTGACAGCCAGGATTTGCTGGACCAAGGCCCTGGCCCGTTCAACTGCGATACCTATTTGCGAAAGATAATTGGCCAATGTCTCGTCGTTTCCGGCCTTTAATTGGGCAAGTTCATTGTAGCCTGATATTGCAGCCAGTATGTTGTTGAAATCATGGGCAATTCCTCCGGCAAGGGTGCCAATGGCCTCCATCTTCTGTGCATGGCGGAGTTCGGCCTCGAGCTTCTTGTTTCTAGTGATGTCCTGAATCATGGCGATCAGATACATGATCTGCCCATGCTTGTCCTTGACGGCTCCAAGATTAAGGGAGGCAAGGATAGGTGTTCCATCCCTTTTCTTCAGCCAGATCTCACAATGGACAGAATCTTGCCCTTCCTTGAGTGGATTGATCACTGCCTCCCGGTCCTCTATATTCAGATATAGGTTGGGGGTGCGGACCTGAGAGATGAATTCGTCAGGTGAATCGTATCCAAAGATTTCTGCAAATCTTGGATTCACCGCTATGAAAGTGCCCTCAAGGGTGCTTAGGGAGATACCTTCACCTGCGCCATTGAAGATGGTGCGGTGTTTTTCTTCACTGTTTCGAAGCGCTTCTGTCCTTTTGTTGAAATAATAGGCCAATTCTCCCAGTTCATTGTCTGAGGGAATATCCAGTTTCAATGATAGGTCATGGGAGTCCTCTTCTATCTTTTTGAGTTGGCTGGTTATTGCCCTTAAAGGCTTAACGAGATGCCGATGAAACAAAAGGTTTGCAGCTATGAGGATAAAAGACAAAAGTATCAGCAGGGAAAAGATGATCCGGTTGATCATCCTGTTGACAGGGGCGGTCATTGCCTTTTCAGGTACTGTTATGACAACCTTCCAATATGTCTCAGGCATGTTGAATATGGTGGTCAAGGCTGCTTCGTGAAACAAGACGTCCCTATCTATATAGAAGGACTTAAGCCGGTTTGATTTCTTGGCCAGATTCCCAAGGGGGTCCATAATTATGGCTGCGATGAGCTTTGCTTCTCTTTGATCGATCTGATATGAGCTTCGGGCCAGAATAGAGGCCAGATTTTTTCTGTATCCTGATTTCTTGTGGGCCAAGTCTATGATGTGTCGATTTATTGCTGCAAGCTCTTTTGCTACTGGCCGAAATTCGAGATCCCTGTCGGCAAGCTCCCTGGTAGTTATGAATTTTTGTAGGCATCTGGCCCCGGAGCCGACGTGGCCAAGTTTTTGACAAACAAGCTCCTCCTTGGGGAAGGTGAGAAATCTGTTGTTCCTGTCAACGACAAATATATACCCATTAATGGTTTGAGCAGCCTGTGAAAAGAGTGTGGCGAGGCCTTCGAGTTTCAGGTCTACTGTGGCAGCACCTACAAACTCATCACCTCTTCTGACAGGCACTGCGCAAGTGACCATGGGTTGTTTCGAATAGGGGTCGATATAGGCCCTGGACCAAATGGCCTTGTCTTCAGGTAAGTATTTGGCTGGCACATACCATTCCTCTTGATGGTATCCTGGCCCTTGGGGTGCATTGTAGTCGTCATAGTATTTGAGGGTGCCATTCTGATCCCTGCCCCAGAAGAAGCTCCTGCGTCTCCTTTTGGGATCGAACTTGAATGGTTCAGGCCAGACGCCACCACCGGCTATAAACGTCTCATATCCGTGTCTGTTCAGCAGGGAAGGGACGACTTGTTTAAGGGCCTGTTCGTCCGAGCCAAGGCTTGCGGTCACGTCTGCAATGGCTATGGCCACTGTCTCAGCCTGTCCCAGAATGCCATTGATCTCTGCAACGATCATATTGCCTGCATCCTCGATCTGATGCTCATACTGTTTGATCAGGATGGGGCGAATGATTTCTCTCGTTGTATAGATCACCACTATTGCCATTGCAAACAGTAGTATTATGAAACTCAAGGGTATGATGGTCTGAAGTCTGTGTTTGAACTTAGGTGGTTTCATATAGTAAATTGGAAATTAGATGCCGATCGGTACATTCAAGTGGAAAGAACAAGAATGGATGGGATCATGCTATAGTGAATGAATTTATATATTATCTCTTCGGAATCTTTCTGCCTCTAGATCAAAAATCGAAATTTTCAAAAATGGTTGCAGGCTGGAATTTGTGCATACACATATTTTGAAGTTTTTTCCCCGAGTATGTCAATACCGTTTTAAAGGAGTTTTGCCTTTTCAGGCCCTATTTACCAGGAAAATGCCTTGCGAAAAAGTTAACAATTTGTGGGAAAGCATTTTCTCTTGAACGCCTGAGTCTGTATTATTCATGGAATATCCTTGACTAAATTTCTATTTTAGGGAAAAATAGGAAAAAGATTTCCATTGGTATAAAGTGTCCCTTTTTAAATCATACAGGAAAATTCCATGGATTTGATCATAGGTAACAGCCAGCCGATTCAGAGGCTCAAAAATTTGATCAAGCAAGTGGCTGATACAGGGTTGAATGTCCTTGTCTGCGGAGAAAGTGGAGTTGGCAAAGAGGTTGTTGCCAGAAGCCTTCATAGGCAATCGGCGCGAAGCAGCAAGCCATTTATTAAGGTCAACTGTGCGGCCTTGCCAGGGGAGCTCCTGGAAAGCGAACTTTTTGGTTATGAGAAAGGGGCCTTCACCGGTGCAACAGAGGCAAAGCCTGGCAAGTTTGAATTGGCAGACAATGGGGCAATATTTCTCGACGAGATAGGGGACATGTCCATTGCCCTCCAGGCAAAGCTTTTGCAAGTCTTACAAGATTCAGAGTTTTGCAGAGTGGGAGGCATACGGGATATTAAGGTAAACGTATGGATAATCTGTGCCACTCATCACGATCTCGAGGCCGATATTCAGCAGGGTAAGTTCAGGGAGGATCTTTATTATAGGATCAACATCATCAAGATAAAGGTGCCTCCATTGCGTGAGAGAAAAGAGGATATACCCGCGTTGGTAAATCATTTTCTGGAAAAATATACGGCATCTCTAAACCGTAATCCTGCTGATCTCCATTTGAGCCAAGAACTTTTTGACTGTTTTTATAAATATCACTGGCCGGGAAACGTCAGGGAGCTTGAAAATTATGTTCAAAAGATCCTTGTGCTAGGAGATGAGAAGCCAATAATTGAGGAACTGGAGGCTAGAAGCCTTCAGAGTGTGGATGCTGTTAGCACGGACAACCAATGGAACCAAGAGGAATATCTACTCAATTCCGTGATAGGAGGGTTAACCAAGGAATTCAATCAAAATTTTCCATCTCTAAAGGAGATCAAGAAAAAGGCTCAGGCGCGCGTGGAAAAGGTGGTGATCGAAGAGGCACTAAGGAGAACTGCTGGTAACAAGAGGGATGCGGCCAAACTGCTTCAGATCAGCTATAAGGCCATTCTTTACAAGATAAAGGACTACAACATTAATATAGAGCCTGAAGAATTCCTTAATAACAGTATCCACTTGACAATACCGCGTCATTGAACAATTTTTCTCAAACATATGGAAACTATTTTCCTATAGGATGGAAAAACATTTACCATTTCCTAGAGGAGATATTTGAAAACCCCATTATTCCAGACAAAAAGATCCAAGATGCCTTTTTGATTCTGGAGCCTTTTTTGCACCATTTTTTAGGAAAAGACTGAAAGGGCATCTACATGCTTGGACAAGAAGGGCATTTGAAAAGGATTGCAGGTAAGGAGCGCAGGAAATATCCGCGCCAGCCAGTGCAACTTCCTGTTTATTTCACCGCGGATTCTACCAAGGTCCAATATACTGGTTTTACCAGGGACATATCACCCACTGGGCTTCAGTTGTTTTGCCGCAAGGCAGATGTCCAACCAGCCGAGGAAGTGAAGTTTGTCGTACCAAAAGAACATGCCAGTGAACACGTACCAGTTTTGCACGGCAAAGTGGTATGGACCGATAAGGGACAGGGAGCTGTTAGGACAGGGATATCCTTTAAGAATGGTTTAGAAGATGTCATGAGTTACCTTCTGCTCATGGCCTCTTCAGAGGATGCTGTTTTAAATTCGCGCCTTTTTCAGTCGTTGTTGGATGCGCTTCCAGACGCATCCATTCTTTTGGATAATCAGTTGAGGATAATTGCCATAAGTGCAAATCAACCTCTCCTACCGTGCGATCCAAATATCTTCAGGGGCGAAAAGATAGGCGAGGTTCCCACCATTTTGAAGCAGCTGGCCAGTGAGGATTTTGATCCAAGAAAGGCCATGGCCGAATGCCTTTTTAGGCGCCACGTCATGCATTTTAGTGCCCTTCCTCTGAAGTTGGGCCAACAGGAGGAGCATGAAAAGAGATTTTTCAATGTGAGCCTCAAGCCAGTTTCAACAGGTCCTGGGCGAGATATGATTTTTGTGCAGATCAAAGACGTCACTGTGCTCTGTCAGCTCAAGGACAAGATAAAAGAAAGGAATAATGCCCTGTGGAGTCAATACAAGTTTATGACAATGGGGCAGATAGTGGATGAATTATTGGAGGACATCATTAGCCCCCTGTCGGCAATTGTAGGGAGACTGGACCTATTGACCATGAAGATGGCCGGCGCCCATGAAAAAGACGGAAGGATATCTGTAGAAGAGTGGCTCAAAGAACTTCGCATCATAGATGGGTTAGTGGAACAGATCACGGAATTTTGCACTGTGGCTGCAAAGCGGCGGGAGCGGGAAAAGCTTGGTTCCATGGAGAAGACCATCTCCTTCAACAAACTGATCGATGAAACCTTGCTAGTGCTTAAGCCCAAGTCCTCATTTCGCGCAGTAAGCATCCATCTGAAGTTCAAAAAGGATCTGCCTGAATTTAGTGGAGATTATTTTGATTGGCTGAATGCCCTCATCGCACTTTTTCAAACCATAATCAAGGAGATGAAGACACAATCCAAAAAGGAGATCGCAGTAGTCACTGATGTAGAAGACGACTTCATAGTGCTATCTGTTTCCCATAATGCCCGTGCACTCAAGATCCCCCTGGAACGAGAGATGGGGCTCGGGATTCTGGAGGTTTTGAGGGAGAAGTATGATGTCTCCATAAAGACGCACGGAGGCAGCGGAAGCCAGACAATTATTTTCAAGGTGAAAATCCAGGAGGGAAGCTGAGAAAATCAACTGCCCTGAAGGTGTCTTTTAACCGAAGCTTTCAATTCGTCCAAATTAAAGGATTTGACTATATAGTCATCAGACGCCCAGGATGCTAGATCCTGTTTGTACTCTGGATAGGCTGAGCTCAAGATTACAGGCACATCGGGTTTTAATTGTTTCATCTGCCTGAGAACTTCTATGCCATCCATGCCTGGCATGTTTATGTCCAGTATAACCAGATCTGGATTCTCTGACTCGAAAAGTTTCAAGGCGTCCTCGCCATTCATGGCCGATATCACCTGATAGCCTTCGTCTTCCAGCTCTTCCCTGTAAAGAAGGTGTATGCTTTCTTCATCATCTACTACCAGGATCTTTTTAGTGTCACTGCTCATCTAAATCCCCCTTTTGAGTTGGATTTGAATCCTTAAGAATACGTGCAGATTCTTCTGGCGGTGTGGTATTTATGTGAAAACCCGTGCCCCATTCGAAACCCGCTACTGTATTGACCTTTGGCATTATCTCTATATGCCAGTGAAAGTGTTCCAGGCCAAAGTCTGTTAGAGGTGCGGTATGCAACATGAAGTTATAGGGTACGTTAGGCAGTACCGTATCAAGTTTTTTCATTGTCAGGGAAAAGAGGCTGGTAAGGCTTGCAGCCTGGGAATCGTCAAGGGACACAAACCGGGACTGATGCCTCTTGGGGAGCACCCACATCTCAAATGGAGCGCGGGGAGCAAAGGGACATATGGTAATGAATTCTTCATTCTCACACACCACCCGGAGATTCTGCTGCCGTTCTTGTCTGATTATATCACAGAATACGCAACGTTCCTTATAATCAAAATATCTTAGGCAACCATCAAGCTCTTCCTGGATGAGTTGGGGAACAATGGGCAGTGCAATGAGCTGGGAGTGAGAATGTTCAAGAGACGCTCCTGCTGCCTTGCCGAAGTTTTTGAAGACAATGATGTACTTGAACCTTTTGTCCCTTGCCAGGTCAATAATCCTGTCTTTGTAAGCCATGAATACGAGTTGAAGCTGTTCAAGGGGCATTGTGGATATGGTCTCATGATGGTTAGGAGTCTCTATGATGACTTCATGGGCCCCAATCCCATTCATCTTGTCGTAGATGCCCTCTCCTCTTTTGTCCAGTTCTCCTTCTATCACCAGTGCAGGGAATTTGTTGGGAACCACCCTCAATTTCCATCCAGGGCCATTGGGATCATGGTGTGGCCTGCCATAGGCCAAGACCTCAGGAGGGGTGGTCTTTTCGTTTCCAGGGCATAACGGACAGAAGCCACCCTTGGTCTTATCCTTTTCGATAATAAAATCATAGGGTCTTTTCCCCCGTTCTCGGGCAATTATAACCCATCGTCCTATTATCGGGTCTCTTCTGAGTTCTGGCATTAAGGGTCAACGTGAAAAGGCGGGGTCAAAGGCCCTTGGCCTTTTCCTCCCTTTCCTGTTTCGATTTGCATTCAATACAGAGGGTAGTGACCGGGCGGGCTTCAAGCCTCTTTACCCCTATGTCTTCACCACACTCCTCACAAATGCCGTAAGTGCCTTCATCTATACGTTCCAATGCCTTGCGGATCTTCTTGATGAGTTTTCTTTCCCTGTCCCTGATTCTAAGCTCGAAGCTCCTTTCAGATTCTAGGGATGCCCTGTCGGTGGGATCTGGCACCTGTCCATTGCTGGAAGTCATTTCTTCCAGAGTCTTGTCAGCCTCCCCCAGGAGATCAGATAGTTTCTTGTTCAGTAACGCCCTGAAATATTCAAGCTGAGCCTGATCCATTTGAAGCCTCCTGTATGTTTAAAAGGGTACGTAGTAACACCATATCAAGCACGTCTTTTCCACGTACCACTCTTGCCCCCGCTTTTTTCCAACAGTTTGATATCTGTAATAGTGATGCCCTTTTCTATGGCCTTGCACATGTCATAAATTGTGAGCGCTGCAACTGAAACAGCAGTAAGGGCCTCCATTTCTACACCTGTTTTGGCCGTTATGGAGGCAGTGGCATAGATTTCAACTCCAGGCAGATCCTCTGAAAGATCGAATTCTATGGCCACATGTTCCAAGGGGAGTGGGTGGCAAAGAGGTATCAGTTCGCCCACTCGTTTCGCTGCCATGATGCCAGCTATCCTGGCAGTGGCCAACACATCTCCTTTAGGTATCTTTTGGTCTGTCAACATCCTGAAGGTATTAGTGTGCAGGATGACTTTGCCTGAGGCTATGGCTTTTCTCTTGGTAACACCCTTGCCGGAGACATCCACCATGGCCGCCTGGCCTTTGCTGTCGAGATGTGAGAACTCCTTCTTCATGTCAATGAAATTCCACCTTTTTGAATAGTTTCTTGAAGAATCCGCCCTGTTTCTTTTCCTTCTCAATCTCCATGAATTCTTCCAAAAGTTCTTTTTGGCGTTCTGTGAGTTTGGTGGGGGTGATGACCTTGATCTTTATCAACTGATCTCCTGGTGAAAACCCTCTTATATCTGGGAAACCTTTGCCCTTCAGTCTGAATACCTCTCCAGACTGGGTGCCAGGCGGGATCTTGAGTTGTTCTGTGCCTTCCAGGGTTGGCACTTCCACCGTATCTCCGAGGCAGACTTGCGCAATGGAGACAGGGACCTCACAGAATACGTCATTGCCCTGGCGCTTGAAAAATTCATGGGCCTCTACATGGATCACTATGTAAAGATCGCCCCTGGGTCCGCCTCGTTTCCCTGCTTCTCCCTCGTTTCTCAGCCGTAATCTTGCACCTGTGTCAACACCTGCAGGTATTCTCACCTTGATGGACTGTTTCTCTGGCCTTCTCCCTTCCCCGCCACAGCTGGGACATGGTTTGGTTATGATGGTACCCCTGCCCATGCACTTTGGACAAGTGGTAGAGACCTGAAAAAAACCTTCAGAGCGCACTACATGCCCTGATCCACGACACGTTGGACACGTGATTACCTCGCTGTCTTTGCCAGCTCCGGTTCCACCACATGCAGAACAGGTCTCAAGGCGTTCTATTTCTATTTCTTTTTCTGTGCCTTGAGCAGCCTCGAGAAAATCTATGGTGATGTCGTATCTGAGGTCAGATCCCCGTTCGGGCCCGATGTTTGCCCCTCTTCTTCCCTGTCCAGTGGAAAAACCGAAAAAATCCTCAAAAAGGTCGCTAAAGGTGCTGAATATGTCGTCGGTAGCGTGGAAACCTTGGAAGCCTGCACCTGATACCCCTTGGTGGCCGTGGATGTCGTAAAGGTGTCGCTTTTCAGGGTCTCTGAGCACCTCGTATGCCTCGGCAGCTTCCTTGAATCGATCTTCAGCCTCTTTGTTGCCGGGGTTTCTGTCTGGATGGTATTTGAGGGCAAGTCGCCTGTAGGCCTTTTTTATTTCCTCGACTGAGGCCTGGCGGCTGACACCCAATATTTCATAATAGTCCCGTTTCATGGCATAATTTACTTGTTGTGGTCGGCTTCGAGCCTCAATGCCTCCATGATGCGTTTCTCTTCAGCCTCTTTGGCCAGCTGCTCCAAGTTGTCGAATGTCACCTTGCCTGCAGCTATCTCCCTGAGGGCCTGAACAATCTCTTTGTTCTTGCTCTTGACCAGGGGCGGAGCCCCTTTTCTCAATTGTTTTACCCGTTCAATTGTAAGGTGTACGAGCATGAATCTATTTGGTACCCGTTCTAAACAGTCTTCAACTGTAACTCTTGCCATGATTCCTCCTGGAAAAATCGATCAGATTCGCAAATCAATAAATATATAATGTTTGTGTGCCTATGTGCAATCCTATTATTTAAAAGGACTATTAAGCCCAGGGAACCAGGCTTGAATGCCCACCGCCTTGAGTGGGAATTGGGCAAAGATCTAAGAAGTTATGCCACATAGGGCTCATCGAAGCCTTTAGCAGGCTATGGAACACATGGCACATGTTTTTTATTTATTATCGGCAAACTAAAAAGGCCCTGACACTTTTAATGCCAGGGCCCTGACAAAATGCCTTTTGGGCAATTGTTTACTGGCTCCCCGGGACGGACTTGAACCGCCAACCTAGTGGTTAACAGCCACCCGCTCTGCCGATTGAGCTACCGGGGAATTGGTAACGGCCTATTTTTATAGACCAGTGGCAGGTTTGTCAACATATAAAAAGCAGAAAAATCATACATACCCAGATTTGATATTTCTATTGTTGTCATCCTCATGGGATGGACTCAGTTTTTCTTGATTGCAGCAAGGGCTTCTGCCACTGGAGTATAGTCGCCTGGTGGAGCAAAGCCCTTGATGCCTGCTGCTAGGGCTGCCCGGGAGGTCGAGGGTAGTCCAAGCAGCGTCTTTTTTATTTTGGAGGCCAGTCCAGCCGACACGTGAGCTGTGGCGGCGACTGGCCATGCAGGCCATAGCTGGGATGTGCTACAGAGCAAGTTGAAATCAGGATGAGCCTGGGGTGAGATTATACGGAAGTCCCTGAGCTTTATCTTTTTTTCCCTGTTCATGGACTCGAGTTGCCCTGTTCTGACAAAGCCTGCATCCACCGCCCCGTTGAATACCGCATAGACGACATAGTCTTGGCCTTCCAAGGGTTTGATCTGGCCATCTCTTATGATGTTTATACCCTTCTGAAGGAGGTCGTATGCCTGTATGAGAAAGCCACCACAAGATCCGAAAGAGACTATGCCTATTCGCTTGCCCCTTAGCTGGCTGAGACTTCGTATGGAGCTTGTCTTTTTGGTGAAGATGACACCTCCCATATATGGGCCGCCTCTGGAATTTATCACAGTGGCCAAGGCCCTGATCCCATATCTTTTCTTTAGGCTCACATAAAATTTTTGGTTTGCCAGGATAAGATCCACCTTGTTTTGCGCCACATATTCTGGCACTTGAGAAAAGTTCAAGGGGACGAGGGCCACAGGTCTGTTGAGGTGCTTTGAAAGATATTGGACCAGTGGATGCCAACGTTTAAGCGCGGTCTGATAGCCTCGTTTGGCCAGAACACCCAGCCTTATTTGCTGTTGGGCAAATAGCGGTGTTACAGCCACAAACGACAGCAAAAAGGCCGCGAGCACTATTCTGATTGTCCTTGAAGCCAGAAGGCGTTTTTTTGCTGGGTTGGTTTTCATGTATGTTGTCTTCTACTTTTGAGACATTTACTGTTCTTTACTACACAAATGATGAGACACGGAATTTCCTCATGGCCTTTTCCACATCCTTGGCTGTGGCCGCCAGTTCTTCCATGGCCGCCAAGGCCCCTTCTGCCCCCTTTGCGTTCTGGAGGGCGGCATTGGTGAGCTGCTGCATCAGTTTTTGCAGTGCCGCACTGCGTTCCCGCTGTTTGGCTGTACGGATGGTGATCTCTCCAGAGTTTTCCACAACCTTTTCTGCAGTCTCTACTGCTGAGCGGGAGGTAAGGTTACTGGTGTTGGCGGCATTCATGATCTCTTCGGTGAGCTCGATTAGGCCTTCTATGGCTACTTCAGCCTTTTTCCGCCTTTCTGCTTGAAGCTGAGTCATTTTCTTGATGGAGTCTGCCTGCCTCTCAAGCTCAACTGTGGAATCGATGATGTGGTCCACCGAGCCAGCAAGCTCATTGGAGGAGCGGGAAATATTTTTCGTGACCTCACTGCCCCTTTCGACTGTTTCCAAGAGGTTTTCCAGGGATTCTGCACTTTTTGAGGCAAGATGCATTCCCTGTTTGACATTTTCTGTACTTTCTCCAATGAGGTTTTCAATCTCCTTGGTGGACTCTGCCGTCCTGTCTGCAAGTTTCCGGATTTCTTCGGCAACTACCGCAAAACCTCTTCCATGTTCTCCTGCCCTGGCGGCCTCGATTGCAGCATTGAGGGCCAGAAGGTTCGTCTGTTCTGCAATGTCAGATATGAGGAAAACGATTTCCTTGACCTGCTCGGAACTGGAGGCAATGGCAGACATACCTTCAAGGGTCTGCTCCATTGCCTTTCGGCCTTCGTCTGCACTCTTTAATGTTTCGTCGGCTTGCGAGGCAGCCTTCTGGGACTCTGCGGCCATATCCTGAAGTTTCTTGGCCATATCTTTGAGATTATCAGCCGTCTTAACAGCGGCTTCCGCCTGTGCTACTGCCCTTGCCTGGACCTGTTTGGCAGTAGAACCCATTTCTACGACTGTGTTTGCGGTCTGGATAGCGCCTTCTTTGTTCTTGCTGGAAAATTCATTGATCTGTTGGGATGTCTGGGCCATATCCTGGATGATCCTTGCTGCATCCCGTGCGAGCTGCGCTGAAGATTCTGCATGAGCAGCAACCTCAGAAGCAGTTTGGCCCATGAGGGAGATACGTTTTTGTACCTCGTCAGAGTTTGCAGCCTGTTTTTTGGCATTTTCAGTGATACTGGCTGCAATCTGATAGATGTTGTCACTGGATTGCACAAATTTGGAAGTGGTCTGCATGACGCCCTTGAAGGTATTTTGCAGGGTTTCCAAAAAGGTATTGACTGCCATGGCCATCTGGCCTATTTCGTCTTTGCTCCTGACTTCAAGGCGGCCAGTCAAGTCAAAGTTCTCAGCCGTCTTTTTCATGAGTTCAGCTGTGGCTACGATAGGCTTGATAACGTTTTTGTTCAGAAGGAAAGTGAGCATGAGAAGCAGGGAGAATATGGCAGCATTACCTATGAGGCCCTGCATCGTTACCTTTGAAAGGTTGGCGGTAAGGGCGGCCTCTGGCTCCATTACCACCGCGGACCATTTGTCCCTTCTGACATCCGATCTGAGTGGAAGGACATATGAGCCCGCCACCTGTGTGCCAATCTGCCCGCTTTCTACCTCGAATATGCCAAACTTGGCCTCTCCTGGTTTCCAATCGGTCAGTTGGGTGTTCACAAGGTTGGCATTCTTGTGGATTACGATCTTGCCATGCTCATTTATTATGAATGCTTCTTTTTTGATATCGTTGAATGAGAAGAGGTTGGCCTGGCCTATTATATTGGAAAGGGATGCCCAATCTAGAAAGCCCACGACAGAACCCACCGTCTTGTTGTTCTCCAAGATTGGAGTGACGAGATATATGTACCAGGGAGAATTGGACGTGCTAGTAAAGTCAAAGGGTTTTCGCAGAGGGCCTCCAATAGACACCTGTTCTGCGCTGATGGGCCTATTTAAGACAGATTTGGACAGCCTTTTCCCTATGGCCTTTGGATTGCTCGAAGCTAGAATCTTCCCAGATGGATCGAGCACCAAGATGCAGTCATAATAGCCGTACTGCTTTACCATGCTCGATAAGAAGGAATCTGTTCCACCCTGGCCACCGCCTATATTGACTGCCAATTTTATCACGTCGAGATGGGACAGTGTTCTTATGTCGTTCACCCGGCTTTCCATGAAAATATTCAGGTCCTGTGCCAGGGAGCTTGCCTCAGTAAGGAGCTGGCGTTCTCCTTCCTCTTTCAAACTTATTTGTTGATAAAAATAGATGTAGCCTTGGACTCCCAAGGCTATGGCAATGATGACAGCAATAAGGACAAAGAGTTGGCGCTGGAGGCTCCACTCCTTTAGACTGCTGCTGATTGATCCACGTTTGTGCTTCATTATATAACCTCCCTGAGATCGCTTCCGTTTATTACTGTTTATTGTCCCTGAATACGCCCATTATCGGCGGGTTTGTCTTTGTCATCTGGGAATTTGAGCCCCATTTGATTCCCCGATTTGAGGTAATCCACCATGAGTTTCACATCGAGCAAAGGTACAGAACCCGCCTTTGATACCAGGGCCGAACAGGAAATGAGCCTTGTGTCAGGGGCCTTGGCCGCTGAAAGGCTTCCAAGGTCATATGCATGTATGTCTTCAATGCCATGGACATGGTCGATGCCAATCCCAAAGATCTCCTCCTGGGATTGAAGGAGTAGCACATCTCCTGAAAGGCCGTCTCGAGTCTTTTCTCCAGTGCCATCACACCACTGCGGGGAAAGGACAGGGATGATTTCTCCTCGAACACTTATGATTCCAGCAATCCTAGGACTGGAGTTGGGCAGAGGTTCGACATTTTCTGCCTTCACAATTTCCTTGATACGGTTCAGTTCAACAGCCCACGTTGCTGATCCAGCTTCGAAGACAAGGGCTTTGCCCAGGTCATTTTTGGCCTTTTTCATGACAATATTTTCCAGCCGCCTATTTGAAAGTTAATCAAGCCTGTATTCCTGCTTAATGGGGATACAGAATCTCTTTATTTCTTTTCGGAAATGGAAACGATAACTTGAAACTACGAGGCCGAATCCAGGTCAAGGGAGTGGGTGCTCAATACCTTGTAGATGGGGCCCGACGGGGTGAGGATGCTCTGATAAAGGTGAATCTTTTCGATAGTGGAAACTGGCGCCTCTATTTGGGTCTTCAGAAAATGAGATATCTTTTCCATGGATGGAGGCCTTCCCTTGACCCTGCCAACTGTGATATGGGGGACGAAGGGCCTTAGATCGGCTTCAAAGCCATTTTCAGCAAGCTCCTTTTCAATGGCACCCTGGAACTTTTTAAGTGGTCCTGTATCTCCATGTAAGCCAACCCATAAAATCCGCGGGCGTTTGGGATAGGGGAACACTCCTGGCTGGCCCAGGGACAAGTTGAATGGCCCGGTCCTTTCAGTAATGATATCAAGGACATTTGCAATTTGTGCTATTTGTGATCGGGTTATGTCTCCTAAGAATTTCAGGGTGATGTGCAGATTGCCAGGCTTGACCCATTTGACGCCCTTTCCGAGATAGCGCCAGCCTACAATAGCCCTGTCAAGGGCTTCATTGGCCCTAACCGACAGGTTTATAGCCAGGAAGCTTCGAACCATGCACCAAGTATCTCCTGAGCCAGTCAAGTGAAGTTTCAACAGACAGGATCCTGACGTCCCGACGTGAACCAGGGAAGTGGAAACGGTGAACCATTTGTTCTTCGTTTACCATCAGAGAAATATAGACAGTGCCCACAGGCTTTTCACTGGAACCACCGCCTGGCCCTGCTATACCCGTAATGGCTATGGCACAATCTGATCCAGAGATCCTTTTGACACCCGCTGACATTTCGAGAGCAGTCTGGCTACTGACTGCGCCGTATTTGGATAGGGTTTCTTTTTTTACGCCCAGATTTTGTCTTTTGGCCTGGTTGCTGTAGGTCACGATAGATCTGTCAAACCATTGGGAACTGCCAGGTACAGAGGTTACCGTGGCACCGAGTAGCCCACCTGTACATGATTCGGCAGCGGCCAGTGTCATTCCTTGTTGTTTTAGGATCTGGCCCAAGGTGGCTTGCAGGCTTCCTGTACTGTCTTCTGCCACTATGAAATCATGGAATTTTTCTCTGACCAGTGTTGCAGCGTCTTTTATGAGTTTGGCCGCCTTGCGTTCGCTGGATTCTACCGCAGTAAGACTCACGTGGACCTCTGGGAAAACCGGATAGTATCCTATCTTTAGGGTACGATCATTGTCTTGCAATTCTTCCAGCTCGATGTTGATCATGGTTTCAGACAGGCCAAAGAGCTTAAATATCTTTTGTGCAACAAAGGGCCTTTCAGGATCGAGGTCGTTCAGCATTGGAAGGACCCTGTTGACAATGTGGTCTTCCAGTTGCTCAGGCACACCCGGCAGAAAAAAGAGGTAGACGCCTTGGTAGGAGAGCCAGTAGCCAGCTGCACAACCTTTTGGTTCGAGGACTGTGGCCCCCTTGGGCAACATGGAGAGCTTGAGCTTGAATCTTTCTGAGGCATTGTGTCCAAATCGTCTTTCAGCGTTCCTGATTTGTTCCACAACCTGCTGGTTCTGAACAAGGGGCAGATTCAGGGCATCAGCCACAGCTTCATTGGTGATGTCGTCTGTTGTCGGCCCTAGACCACCGCTTATAAGTATAAACTGTGAGGATTTGAGAGCATCGTTGAGGCACTCCTTAATGTCTTGGGGTTCATCTCCAATCACAGTGATTCTGGTTATCTTGTGGCCAGCAGTAAAGAGCCTGGCAGCCGCAAAGCTGCTTGTCGTATTTACCACTCTGCCCGATATGAGTTCGTCTCCTATGGCAATGATTTGTCCAATCATGAGAAAAAGGCGCTCCCTGTTCTCCACAAGATGTTGGCATATATGCCTGCCATAACATCATCCATCACAATTCCGGCCCCTCCCTTAAACATCTCCTCCATATTTTTTACAGGAAAAGGCTTCCATATGTCAAACAGCCTGAAGAGAAAAAAGAGTACCCCTGCAGAAGTCAAGCTTGGCTCTATGGCCCACATGGAAATGGCCATGCCAATGACCTCATCTATCACCACTATTGCAGGATCTTTCTGCCCCAGTGTCTTTTCTGTTGTGCCGCTTGCCCAAAAGCCCACTGCAATGAGCCCCAAAAGAAAAAAAAGGGATGAGAGCGGCCCCATGAGGCTCAATGCCCATCCAATTGGAAGGCCCAGGGCCGCTCCAGCGGTTCCTGGGGCCTTTGGAAAGTATCCAGCGCCAAGACCAGTGGAAATAAGGAGTGCAAGCCTTTCTGTACTGTTCAATTTTACCCCCAGCCTCCACCACTTTTGAGGGTTTCAGAGTAAACCATCCTTATGGGAATGTTGTGTGCTTCAGCAATCTTTCTGCAGGCATCATACTCAGGAACTATCTCCCTACTGCCGTCAGGGCGTGTGATGAGCTTGCAAGCCACATCTCCCCAGCGCGTCTTTACTGTGACCCCTTTTCGCGGAAGAATCAGCCTTTTTATATGGTCCACCCTCACACCTATAGTGGAGCCTTCCTGGAGAATGAATCGTGCGAGCATGTTTTCGGCATGTGGTTGGCAAATCAAAGTGAATGAAAATCCGCTCCTGTTTTTCTTCATTACTACAGGGGTTATCCATGCATCTAATGCCCCATTTTTTATGGTTGCCTCAAGGAGATAGCCAAGCTGTTCTGGGGTCATGTCGTCGATAACGGCCTGAATCTGGGAGATGGTTTCCGCTTGTAGTCCTTCGTCAAGGTCAGTTCCCACTATTATCCTGAGTATGTTTGGCCTGGATGCTAGATCCATTGCGCCTGCGCCATAACCTGTCTTTATGATCTTCATGGATGGCATTGGTCCAAAGGTATCGGCTACTTCCTTGACGAGTGCCGCCCCAGTGGGGGTTACCAGCTCCTTTTCCTCGTCGGTGCCATAGACGGGCACATCCTTCAATAGTTCCAAGACCGCTGGCGCAGGCAGGGGTAGATTGCCGTGGCTACACCTTACAAATCCCCTGGAAAGAGGCAGTGGAGAGCAGCAGACCCTTTTGATGTCCATTTCCTGAAACGCAAGAAGGGTTCCAGCAATGTCTATTAAGGTGTCAACCGCACCGATCTCATGAAAATGGACCTCGTCTATCCCGCATCCGTGGACCTTGGCTTCTGAAGCTGCCATGTTTCCAACAACCGATACAGCCTTTTCCTTGACATCTTGCGGCAGAATGGATGCCTCTAAAATGGTTGTTATGGCCTCGAGGTTCCTGAAGGGCTGGTGTGACTGGCTGCTTATCTCCACTTGCCGTGCCCTTATGCCATTTTTAAGCCCTTCTGATACCTTGATCTTGACACCTTCAAGACATAAGAGGTTGGGTAGTTCTTTGAGGCGTGTCTCGTTCCATCCTATGTCCAGGCAGGCAGCAAGGAGCATATCGCCGCTAACGCCAGAGATGCAATCCACAAAGGCCAGCTTCACCTAACACCCTCCACTGTCCATTTTTCGACCCATTCGTAGATCTTGTCTCTGTAATACCACGCAGGCCCTGCTACTGCAGCTGAAAAGAGCAAAAGCAAAATGAACCCTTGGAAATTGCCTTCGTATAATTCAGCCCCTTGCCAGCTGAGCATGATGGTTCCTGGAATCCTGCCTACAGATGAGATGAAGACAAAGACCTGCCAGGGCATTCTGGTAAGCCCAAGGAGATAACAGAGGAAGTCCTTCGGAAAGCCAGGAAATACATAGAGGAAAAAACAGACAAAGATGCCCTGATGTTCCAGGAGGCCTTCAAATTTCCAATATAGTTCCGACTTCTGGAGCCACGGCTGGATGAATCTCCTGAATTGCCGGGATATGAAAAATGCCAGGAAAGACCCCAAGCTCAAGCCTATTGTGGAATAAATGAGTCCCAGCCATTTCCCAAAGATGAAGCCTCCCAGAAAGCCTGTGGCTTCACCGGGGATGGGAGACAAGACCACCTGAAGCATCTGCAGGAATATGAACCCCAAAGGTCCAAAAGGCCCCAGAGATAGAACGAAATTTCTGAGCTGATCCCGTTTTTCCATGAGATCTTCCAAAAAGTGGAAGCCGTTTATGAGTTGATCCTGAAGATGAAAGGATAACAGGATGAATATAAGACCTATGGCAAGTGCAGTAAGGAATATCTTCTTTTTCATTTCACAGGGGGCAAGGGGATGGATGTCAACTGCGGACGAGAAGGGTGTCCCGCCGCCAGTTCCAGTCGTCCTTGTAGGGAAAGTCCAGGGTGTAATGGCCCCCTCTGCTCTCGCGGCGTTGCGAGGCTGCACGGATGATGAGTTGAGCCGTAAGGGCTATATTCCTCAGTTCCAGAAAATCCCTGGTGATGATGTAATCCCAGTAGTGCTGGTCGATCTCTTCTATGATGGGCTCAATCCGTCTTTTAGCAAGCTCAAGTCTCTTGGAGCTTCGCACTATCCCAACATAGTTCCACATGAGCCTCCTTATCACGTCCCAGTTGTGTGATATGAGGACTGCTTCATCCATGTCCACTGCTCCACCAGCATCCCAGGGAGGGACATAGACGTCTTTAAGGCCCCTTAAATGATCAAGCCTTTGCTTGGTCCTTTCAAAGGCTTGATGAGCCATTACGAGACCTTCCAAAAGGGAGTTGGATGCCAGCCTGTTGGCACCGTGGAAGCCAGTGCATGCAGTTTCTCCCAGGGCGAAGAGGCTGTCGAGATCGGTTTCAGCCCAGGTATTCGTGACAATTCCACCACACATGTAGTGGGCTGCAGGTACAACTGGAATGGGCTCTTTGGTGATGTCTATGCCAAAATCGAGGCAAGTTCTATAGATATTGGGGAAACGCTGGATGATGAAATCCCTGGGCCTGTGGCTAATATCGAGATATACGCATTCTCTTCCAGTCTTTTTGAGTTCGGTGTCGATGGCCCTTGCCACGAGGTCCCTGTTGGCAAGCTCCATGTTGACTGGATCGTATTTCTCCATAAAGCGGTTGCCTTCTTCATCAATGAGGCGGGCACCTTCCCCCCTCAGGGCTTCTGATATGAGGAAATTTTTTGCCTTGCTGTGGTAGAGACACGTGGGATGAAACTGGACAAATTCAAGATTTGCAATGCGAGCTCCTGCCCTGTAGGCTATTGCTATTCCGTCGCCGCTTGCCACGTCTGGATTGCTAGTATAGAGATAAACCTTTCCTGCGCCTCCTGTTGCAAGATACGTGGCCTTTGCCAGCACCGTGTGAATTTTGCCAGTCCTGGAGTCGAGCACATAGGCGCCGAGACATCGTTCAGCACCGCCTTGTTTACACCACTTTCTGTGTAGGTCCGAAGGCTCGTTGTCTGTATCAGGGCGTTGGATCTTGCAGAGGGTTATGAGATCCACCACCATGAAATCTTCAAGTACTTCTATGTTGGGATTTGCAATGGCCCGTTCAACTAAGACACGTTCTATCTCCCTGCCAGTGAAATCTCCGCTGTGCACTATCCTGCGGCGGCTATGGCCCCCTTCTCTGCCCAGCTCAAACCCCTTGCCATGACTATCTTGCGAAAATCTGACTCCAAGCCCTTCCAGCTCGCGGATTCGATCAGGCCCTTGTCGTACGATGTTTTTTACTATCTCTTCATGGCAGAGGCCATCCCCGGCCCTGATGGTGTCGTATTCATGGAGGACAAAGCTATCGTCTTCAGAAAGGACGCAGGCGATGCCTCCCTGAGCCAGTCTTGTGGACGTGTCCTCCTTGGCCTTTTTTGTCACGACTGTCACATGCCCCAAGGCTGCAAGCTTGAGAGCGAGACTAAGCCCAGCTATACCGCTTCCAACCACGAGAAAATCAGTTTGCATGGCTACTTATCAGATCTTCAGGTTGAGGGCCTGAACGATGGGTGAAAAGACAGCAGGAAATCTTTCGGTAAACTCCGGGAGCATCAACAGCATGATTTCTCTCATCGAAGGATCTGCAGCAGGCGATGCCCTTAGCCTGAAGATGTGCTGCCACTCTTCCAAGGTAGCGTGAACCATGATCTCGGTCTTGCAGGAATTGGGCAGCACGGTCCTGGCAGCTTGGGGCGAAGAGGTTTCCAGTAGTTTTAAGTAGAGCCTTTCTGTCTCTTCCATTGCCTGCCTCCATACCTGAAATTCCGGGCTTTCTGGTTCGAAAAAACAGGGCATGACAAAGGCCACTTCACCACCAAAACGACTTTCTCCATACCTGCAATATCTCTGGGATTCTTGAAGATAGGATGCCACCCTGTGTCTTACCAGTTCATGGGTCACAGCCCTGTTCACGGTGATATGGACTAAAACGGTTCTGTGCCTTATGAGCTGCTCCAGGGCGAGGGCGTCTATCTCATCCGGACTCAGGACCCTTATTCGGACGTTAGTGCCAGAAGCCCCTTCAGGGCAGTCTATGTCCTGGTAAAGTATGGGATAGTGTTTTTCGAGTTCGGCCTTGATGGCAGCCACGATGGCAAGTTCTGGATGCCTTCGGGCAAGGTCCCTGAAAGAACGGGGATTTCCAGAAATGATGAAGTTTGTTTCAGACAGCCTGGTTGCCTGGCAGAATCTTGGAATTACAGAAAAGAAATCGCAGAAGTCCTGGGGGGAATCAGAGGAGACTTCAAGGACGAAATTAGCCATTTCAATAACAGACTCGTGTCCGCGCTTAATTATGCCCTTTATGAAGGGAACAGCACTTTCCGGAGTGATCTTGTCCTCACTCTTGTAACAGACCCTGCCGCACCGTTCTATCTGTTCTATGATTCGGCCTTCCTTGAAGTAGTGGTCAAGAATTTCATAGCCAGGCGGTATTATCTTCATGGCTCCCCCTTGTTTTTTTCAAGATAATCATGATTATCTGGTTTTATTTCTATGGTGTATGATCTTCAAATGACTCATGGTGGAGGATTCACCCATCGTCTTCTTTCTTTCCTCCTGGGCAAAGGGAATGAGAGGCCTGATCTGCACTATTTCTATCCCAAGGCCTTGGCAATAGGCAGAAAGGCTTTCAAAAAGAGAAGGTGGACTGGAAAGCACTGCTAGAAAGATGGTCTTTATACCATGCCGCTTGACCAGATGTTTTATGTCGTGTCTGTTGCCAAGCACCTTGACCCCGTGAATCTCCTGCCCCTTTTTGGCTGGATCGTCGTCTATAAAGCCAATGGGCAGATAGTCGTGTCCTCTCCTCTTGCGAAGTTCCCTAAGAAAAAGATCTCCTCCATCTCCAGCCCCGAATATCAGTACTGGCACAGAGTGTTTCTTTTCGGATTGCCTGATGAAATATTCGTTGAACATCCTCATAATGAAGCGGATGCCGCTAATGAAGATCAAGGTCAAGATGGCGTCGAGCAGGAAAACCACCCTGGAATAGCCCTGGAACCTGTAAAGAAATACAAGGATACCAACGATTATGGCAGAACTCAGGAGCACGGATTTTATTATCTTGAAGATGTCGTCAAGGCTGGCAAAGCGCCATTGCCCCCTGTAGAGACCAAATGACCATAGGCAGAATACCTTTACTCCCAGCACCAGGGGCAATGTTTGTTCTATGAGGCCCTTATTGAATGGGCTCAAGACTCCGTCAAACTTTAGCAGGTACGCAGAAAAATAGCTTATTGTAAGGAGAAGGATGTCAATGCACACTTGCAGGATCTGGCGTTTGTTGAGGATTATCTTCACTGCATGTGCAATCCTCGACCGGGATGGGTTTTCGTGGCCATAGATGTCACTATTGAGATAACTGAGGAATACGCCGAAGAAAATGGCGATAACCGCAGCAATGCTCATTATGGCCAGCAGCGCATCCTGCGAATGTTTGGCCATGTAAAGGACCACTGCGGAGACCACGGCTGCAACGAGCATGAGGGAAAGGACCGCTCTTTCCTCAGACAGGCCCAAAAGCACCAGCCTGTGAGACGTGTGGTCCCTGCCACCTTGAGCTATGGAACGGCCTGATTGCAATCTTGTAAACGAGACCAAGGCTGTGTCAAAGATGGGAATGATAAGTACAGAGACGGGAACAGCCAACATGAGGATCATGTTTGAGAAACTTGCGAAAACGTCGCTGTTGATATTGGTGGAGTTCGCCATGGAGTGGGTGCTTACCACAACGAGCCCACCAAGGGCAAAACCCAGGAAGAGGCTTCCGCAATCTCCCATGAATATCTTGGCTGGTTTGAAGTTGTAGATCCAGAAGCCCAGACATGCGCCAGACAGCAGCAGCGCAGGCCCTATGATCTCACCGAGATTGAAGATATATCCGTAGGCTGCCAGGGATATGGCTGCCACAAGGGTGATCCCAGAGGATAGGCCGTCCATGTTGTCCAGGATATTGAGCGCATTGGCCATGGCGACTAACCAGAATACGGTCAGGCCTATGGAAAGAATTGGAAAGCCTGGGATATGGATCTTGAATCCAAGGCCCACCACCAAAACCACGGTTATGAGCTGGGCTATGAACTTGCCCTGTGGCGAAAATCGCAATATGTCGTCAAAGAGGCCAATAAAAAAAAAGGCCACCGATCCAGTGAGAAGTAGCAGCAGATGGCCATCTGGCCTTATGAGCATGCCAAAGGGTACAGAAAAGGCTAAAAATATGGCAATGCCGCCATAAAGGGCAGTGGGCCTGCTGTGCCATCTGTCTTCCCTGGGCATGGCGATTAAGCCAAACCGTTTGGCCACAAGTATGACAGCTGGGGTCAATATTGCACTCAGGAAAAAGGATGTCAGAAAGAACTTTATGTATTCTTCCGGAGCAGAAGGCATATCAGGAGGCTCTTGCCCTGAAATATTCTATGGTATTCCTCAAGATTTCGTCCAACGGTGTTTCTGGGACAAAACCTATGAGGGAATTCAATTTCTCCACAGATGGTACGCGTCTCATCATGTCCTCGAAATCTTTTCCATAGGCCTTGTCGTAAGGTATGAAGACTATTTCGGAATTGCTGCCTGAGATCTCCTTGATCCTGGCTGCCAGGTCCGCAATGGTGATTTCTTCTGTCCCCCCGATGTTTACGACTTCACCTGCACCCTTTTCACATTTTATCAGTCTGTAAATGGCTTCCACTACGTCGTCTATGAATGTGAATGTCCTGGTCTGTTTGCCATCGCCATAGACAGTGATGGGGTCATCCCGTAGCGCCTGTTGGATGAATCTCGGCACCACCATCCCGTAAAGGCCAGTCTGGCGGGGGCCAATGGTATTGAAGCACCTGATTATGATGGTATTGAGTTTCTTGGTCCTGTGATATGCAAGGGCTGTGAATTCATCCACTAGTTTGCTGGCCGCATAACTCCATCGCATGGTGCTCGGGGGTCCGTAAATGAGGTTGTCGTCCTCTTTGAGTGGGGCATGCATGTGTTTGCCATAAACCTCCGAGGTGGATGCCACCAGGATCTTTTTCCTATATTTGTTGGCCAGCTTCAGTGCTGTCTCTGTCCCAAGGATATTCGTCTCGATGGAAGATAGGGGATTTTCCAAAACATATTTCACTCCCACGGCTGCAGCCAGATGGACGACGCAATCACTGTCTGCAATCAGTTCATCCATTATCTTTGTGTTCAAAATGGTATCGACACAATAATGAAAGCGGGGATTGTCGTTAAGGTGAGCGATATTTTCCAGGCTGCCTGTGGAAAGATCATCAATTACACTGACTTCCTCTCCCTTTGATATGAGCAGGTCGCAAAGGTGGGAACCAATAAACCCTGCTCCCCCCGTTACAAGGATTTTCATCTATCTCCTCTCGATGCCTTAATTTACTACTTATCTATTCAATATAGCAGTAAAAAGCAAGTCAATATTGGTTTGGACCAAAAGAACAAATTAGGACTTACCGTCTGTTTCTACCTATTTAAACCACATAGGTGCTACATTCAACCTGCATGGCCTCACGATTGCCCATTATTGTCAGCAGGTGGACTCGTTGTCATTATCGATATTGCACTCACTCCGTTTGCATTGAAACCAGTTCCTCCTTAAGCATGCAACATGCAATTTTTCTGACTGGATTTCCAGTCAAGTCATATTCTATGTTCCCTGGATGAAAGAGCTTGTTCATGACACAACCTTCAGGGATTTTCAAGGTGAACAGCTCTGTTTCCGTAAGCGGAGGCCTTTTTTTAAGGTCGTCATCCATTATTTCATAAGCATGCAAAGGATAGTCCTCGCAAAGGGGGCAAGTGTAAACCCTGCCATTTGGGAAGACGAAATAGTTTTCTGCCACGAGCCCAGCGCATGAAAATTCCTCTTGCTGCTCCAAAAATACCTTGGGAAATGTGCAATACATACCAAGTCTTGCCGCTTGCATGGCAGTTTCTGGCACTATGCCTTTCCATTCCCCATGTCTTAGTTGAAGATTTGTTTCCTTTCTTTCAGCCGGATTGCCCCTTATGCCTATGACCTGGATGAAAAATCTCGAAACCCCTAGTTCCTTGAGCAGCGCAGGCATTTTGGGCAGGTCATTGATATTGGCCCTGCTGGCTGTAAAGATGCTGCTGATGGCAAATCCCTTTGAGCGCGCCTTTTTCATCCCTGCTATGCATGCCTCATAGGAGCCTTTTCCTCTGATGGGATCATTGACCCGGCTGCTGGCTCCATCGAGGCTGAAGCTGAAGTAATCAACTTCGGATGGCTGAACCCGCTCCAGGATATTGTTGAATAGATATCCATTGGTATCTACTGTAACAGAGGCGTAGCCAAGGCGTCTTGCCTCCTTTATGGCATCTGCAAGGTCTGGATGAAGGGTGGGTTCTCCTCCCAGAAATATCACATTGGTGTCGGAAACAGATTTTATGGCACTGGTTTGGCCAGTCTGGGAAAAGAGCTTCAGCCAGCGCCTTATGGTGGATATGTCCAGGGTATTGGTGCCGTGTTGTGCAGGATTGATGTAACAGTGGCGGCACTTGAGATTACATGCAGTAAGGATATGAAAAAAGAGGTTTCTGGAATGGGGTTTGAATTCAACCGTGCGCTTTACAATGTCCATGACGGGTTACCTGGCCAATTGAAGGTGATCAGACTATGACGTTTTTTGGGTTAAACATTACTACTGTGCCAATGTATATGCTTCAAGAAGGGTATCCTTGAGATAAGTGTTTCCAGGCATGGAGAAAAACCGTTTGAACAGTTCGAGGCTTTCTTCCCTGAGTACAGGCCCCTTGATCCTTTTTGCAAAATCTCTGTAAAGGTGCTCAAGCATTCTGGCCGGCTCTGTATGGGAAGCCCTGGAAAACGGTCTGTCGAAGTCAATTGCAGTGGCGCCACCCATTATATCCTCATACGAGTAAACAATTGCCTTGGCCCCGTTTAATATCAGCGCACCAAGGCACATGAGGCAAGGCTCAAGTGTAGTATATGCAGTGAACGTGCCACCTGGACGGCCTCTGTTGATCCAATCCCTGAGTGCCAGGATCTCGGCATGGTCCAATTCATTTTGAAGGTCGCCCTTGCTGTGTATCCTGTCAGCCTGGCCTACGATCCTTCCCTGAGATACGAGTATGCAGCCAACAGGGAATTCGCCTGCCTCGAGGGCCTTTTGGGCAGATGCCAGGGCCTTTTTCATCCAGTTCAATTCTTCTTGGGTGACGTTGTCATTCATGCTTTATGAGCCAGCTCTTGATGTATTCTTCCAAGAGGAAAGAAGCGTCTGTTTCAGCCTGCATGGCCATCTGCACCTTGTGGATTCCCTCTTTTGAAACAGCAGCATGGAGTCTCTTGCAAATGAAATTTACACAAATGACATGCCTTGCCTTCAGGAGGCAACCCTCTGGGCCAAGAAACCAGCAACCTGTTGGGTCCCACGGTTTTGCAGGAAGGCCCACGTCAAGGAGCATGTTGACCAGCAGGGTGATAATATCAAACTTGTTCTCAATACCCTGGCCACAGCAACTTCCTCCATCCTGCATGGCGCATCTTCTGCATTCATCAACGACCCCATGCTCCTCCATTTTTTGCCAGGTGGCCTGGATCTTTGTCTCATAGTCGCTCAGAAGGCCTGAAATTACTTCATCACTTTTCATCTTCTGTCCCAGGGAGTCGAAGAGAAAGTGTGCCCAAGCAAGTTTTTCTTCCATGGCGTGGTCTGGGCCAACAGGCATGTCTGAAAGGTGTTTATGGGGTTTGGATGACATCTGGCCTTTCTTACCGTGGGATTTCCCAAAATCTATCAACTTCCCTGTTTCATCAAGACAAGAGGGCAGCAATGTGTTAAAATCGTTTTTGTCAAAAATACGAAAATGAAATAAAATTTGAATTCTTCCAATGCTGAAACCCTCTTTCTGGTGATTTAAGGTCGGGTTTCAGGGGATCATTTTATACCGTTTACCAACAAAAGTAATTAACTTTTCTCAGGAGCAGGCAGGGTGAAACAGGATTCTCTTTACGCCAAGGCAGGTGTAGACATTGAAAAGGCCAACAGGCTCGTAGAGCGTATAAGGTCTGTGGTGTCTTCCACATATACCAAGGGTGTCATTACCGAAATAGGCGGCTTTGCTGGCCTTTTTGCCCTTGACCACGATAATTATGAGGCCCCTGTGCTTGTATCCTCTACGGACGGTGTTGGGACCAAATTAAAGATCGCCTTTTTGACTGGAAGACACGATACCGTGGGCATAGATCTCGTGGCCATGTGTGTTAACGATATAGTGGTGACTGGTGCCCAGCCATTATTTTTTCTGGATTATTTCGCAACAGGCAGATTGAGGGAAGAAGTGGCTGCCTCTGTCATCAAGGGAATAGCAGAAGGATGCAAGCAGGCAGGCTGTGCCCTCATAGGTGGCGAAACTGCCGAAATGCCAGGCATGTATCCAGATGATGAATATGATTTGGCAGGGTTTGCGGTAGGGGTTGTGGATAGGGCCAGGATCATTGACGGTTCAGAGATAGGCGTGGGGCATGAGGTCATAGGGGTAAATTCAAGCGGCCTTCACAGCAATGGTTATTCCCTGGTGAGAAAGATCTTCTTTGAAGACATGGGCCTTAAACCGAATGACAAAATCGACGAGCTATCAGGCCGCAGCCTTGGCGAAGAGCTCCTGATGCCCACCCGGATCTATGCAAAAACGGTTTTGAATATCATCCGTTCATTCAAGATAGATGGGATCGTGCACATAACGGGAGGAGGGTTCCAGGACAATATCCCAAGGGTTCTGCCCCGATCTTGCAAGGCTGTAATAGAAAAGGGCACATGGTATGTCCCACCCATATTCAAGGCGATAAAAAGGGCTGGGAGAGTATCTGAAGAAGAGATGTTTCGCACATTCAACTGTGGCATCGGACTCATACTTATCACTCCTGCCTCCCAGAGCCAGGACATCCTCCTTCAGCTAAAGGCCCTAGGAGAGGAGGCCTTTGTTATTGGCAGGATCGAAAAGCATTCTGAGGGAGAGGCCTCAGTGGAGTTTACAGGAGAGGAGATCTTTTGATCCTGGTAAGCAGCTGCCTTCTTGGCATCTCGTGCCGTTACGATGGCGAAAGCCGGCCAAGTCCCGAAGCTTTTCAGCTTATCAAAGGTGTGAATGGGGTGATACCTGTTTGTCCAGAGCAACTTGGTGGGCTTGCCACTCCAAGGCCAGCCGCCAGGCTCATGGGTGGAGACGGTTTTGATGTGCTGGCTGGGCGGGCTAAGGTTGTCAGGGTGAAAGACGGTAAAGACGTCACGGCAGCCTTTGTGGCAGGCGCTAAAGAATGTCTCAGGTTGGTGAAGTTGTTTGGCCTTGAGGAAGCAGTCTTGAAATCTAGGAGTCCATCATGTGGATTGAGGAAGCCAGTCGGGGTGACGGCAGCTGCAATTTTGCTCGCAGGGGTAAGTGTGCGAGAGCTTTAGGTGCCAGCCTTAGCCATTACCCTTTCCTTCAAGTCCTTTCCAACCTTGAAGAATGGCAGCTTCTTTGGTTGCACCTTGATTCTTTCTCCAGTTTTGGGGTTCCTGCCTGTATAAGCCTTGTACTCCCTGATGCTAAAGCTTCCAAAACCTCTGATTTCAATGCCTTCTCCTCTTACCAAGGCTTCGGTCATGTCATTGAAGATGGAATTTACGATGAATTCGCTCAGCTGTCGCTGGATATTCATCTTTTTAGCCAGGGCGTCTATAAGGCTTGATTTGTTCACAGGGGCACCTCCAATCTCAAAAAAAATCTCTTTATTACCAGGATGTTGCTATTAAATACGAGAGTGTTTATATCTGTCAAGGAACTTTTACCATATTTAGTTAAAAAAATCACACATAGATTTGGCAGGCATTGTTATGAAAGAGTGGATAAAAAAGGTAGCGGGATTTGTGGATATCCCTGACTCAGAGGCAGAAGAGGAGGAAGCTTCCCAGGTTGCCCAAGAAGGCGCCAAAGAGATACAAGGCCAGACGGACTTGCATGAAGGAGTCTCCCAACCAGTATCGGACCAAAAAACAGAACCACATGAGGGCCAGTTTCTTTCCCGGCTGAAACATCGGATGGAGCGCTCCCGCAAGGGCTTCATTCGGCAGATGGACGAGTTGCTGCTGGGTAGAAGGGAGATAGATCCGGAACTCCTGGATGAACTGGAAGAGATATTGGTAATGGCTGATATGGGCGTAGGGACTGTTCAGGAGATCCTGGATGGTCTGAGGCTTCAGGTCAAGAGGCACGAACTTACAGATCCTGATGTCCTGCGCCAGAGACTAAAGGCAGCCATAGAAGGTTTGTTCAAGGAGGCGGAGGAAAAGGCTGGAAAGATCAAGTGGCAACCTGCGCCATATGTCATTCTCGTTGTGGGAGTGAATGGAGTTGGCAAGACCACCACCATTGCCAAACTTGCCTTTCAACTCAAGGAACAGGGGAAAAAGGTGATGCTTGTTGCAGCAGATACCTTTAGGGCCGCTGCGGTTGAGCAGCTGGAAACCTGGGGGGAGAGGATAAACGTTCCAGTGATAAGCCACAAGTCTGGATCAGATCCTTCGGCCGTGGCCTTTGACGGTCTGGAGGCGGCCAAGGCCAGGGGGATGGATGTAGTCATAGTCGATACCGCAGGCAGGCTTCACACCCAGGTCAACCTTATGGAAGAGCTCAAGAAAATAAAACGGGTCATGGGAAGAAAGATGGAAGGGGCGCCCCACGAGGTCTTTCTCGTCCTTGATGCCACCACAGGGCAGAATGCCGTTAGCCAGGCAAAGATGTTTTGCGAGGCAACCGATGTCACAGGGGTTTGTCTCACAAAATTGGATGGCACGGCAAAGGGAGGAATCATTGCGAGTATAGCCCATGAGATGGGGCTTCCCATTCGCTATATAGGAATAGGAGAAGGCATGGAAGACCTGCGTCCTTTTGATGCAAAAGAGTTCGTGGAGGCCCTTTTTGCAAAGTAGGTTTCAGGCCGAGGGTTAAGTTTCTTCTCCTCTTTGGAATAGTGCAGGGCTGTTTCTGAGTCTTTTGACAACCCGGTCTTTTCCTATGGCTACCATTACATCAAAGATGCCAGGGCCTTTCAACTGGCCAGTGAGAACCGTCCTCATGCCATTGATAATTATGCCGGCTTTAAGGTCCTTGTCTTCGGCAAACCGCCGGACAGCATCCTCTGTGGTTTCCAGGTTCCATGGTGCAACCTTTTCCAGTTCATCTGCAAGGGCGGGCAATAGTGTTTTAAGTTCAGGCCGTTTGAGCACATTTTTTCTAAGGGCCTTTGGGTCAAATTCAAAATCATCTGCAAAATAGGCCCTGCCCAACCTGGCAAAGTCTCTAAGGGTATGGAACCTGCTTCTGATAAGATCCAGGGTGGACAGGAACCAGTCCCTCTTTTCCTTTTCATATGCCTCGTCCCAGATGCCTTCCTTCTGAAAATCTTCCTTTATCATCTGGGCGATCTCTTCTATTGGTAATGTCCTCAAATAATGGGCATTTATATTTATGGCCTTAGGGTCTGTGAAGAATTTTGGATCTCCCTTGCGGTAGTTGAATATAGAGTTCGACTTGTTGATCCTTTCAAGGGAAAAGGCCTGTATCAGTTCATCCTTAGAAAATATCTCCTGGTCGGTTCCAGGATTCCACCCCAGAAGCACCAGGAAATTTACAAGTGCCCAGGGAATGAAACCCATCTCCCTGTACCATTGGACAGAAACCACCTCACCATGTGTCCTTTTGGATATTTTCCTCTTTTGGAGATCAAGGGTCAGTGGCATGTGTGCAAACACCGGCGGCTTTGCCCCAAGAGCCTCATAGAGTAGTATCTGCCTGATGGTGTTGCTCATATGATCCTGTCCGCGGATGATATGGGTGATCCTGTCTCTGATGTCATCAACCACATTGCAAAGGAGGTACAGGGGTTTGCCATTTGATCGGACTATGACAAAATCTTCTATTTCGTTGTAATCCTTTTCAATCCGTCCAAGGACCTTGTCATCGTAGCCGATCTTGCCCTGTCTTTGTGGCACCTTGAAGCGAACCACGTAGGGTAGCCCTTTGGCCTCCTTTTCTGCAACTTGTTCAGGCGACAGATTTCGGCACGTCCCGTCATATTTGATGTCGCGTTTTTCCTTTAGGGCCTGTTTCCTCTTGGCCTCAAGCTCTTCTTTAGTGCAAAAGCACTTGTATGCCTTGCCTTCTTCAAGCAGCCTTTCAGCCACCTTTTTGTGTTCTTCTGCAAACTGGCTCTGAAAATATGGCCCTTCATCCCAGTCGATACCGAGCCAAGTAAGGCCGTCTATTATCCCCTCGATGGATTCTTCTGTGGACCTTTCTGCATCAGTGTCTTCGATTCTCAATATGAACTTACCGTTATGTTTTCTGGCAAAGAGCCAGTTGAAAATGGCAGTCCTTGCTCCTCCAATATGAAGATAGCCCGTGGGGCTTGGTGGAAATCTCACTATCACTTCTGACATAACTTTATTTATCCTCGTCTTTTTGTTGTCTATGGGAAATGTGGCAGCATTATCAGGGAAAACTTCTCATTTCTTTTTCTTGGCTTTTTTTTGCTGCTTGAACTTTTTTTCTATCTTGGCCCACGTGTCTCTCAATGTGACTGTCCTGTTGAAGACCGGATTGCCTGGCTCGGAGTCCCTGGAATCTGCGCAAAAGTAGCCGATACGTTCGAATTGGTAGACTTGGCCTGGCTCAACGTTCTTGACAGATGGTTCCAACATGCAGCCCTTGAGTATCTTCAGGGAGTTAGGATTCAGGAAATCCATATAGGTCTTGCCCTCCTGGGCTGCCTTGTCTGGATAAGGGTGATCGAATAGTCGGTCGTAGAGGCGTACTTCTGCTTCAAAAGCGTGGTTGCAACTGACCCAGTGGATGGTGCCCTTTACCTTTCTGCCATCAGGTGCATTCCCACCTCTTGTGGCTGGATCGTATGTACAGCGGAGTTCGACTATCTGGCCACTGTCATCTTTGATGACATCAGTGCATTTTATGAAATAGGCGTAGCGGAGCCTGACTTCGCGCCCTGGCGCAAGGCGAAAGAATTTTTTGGGTGGGTCTTCCATGAAGTCTGTCTGTTCTATGTATATCTCCCTTGAAAAGGGGACCATCCTGGTGCCATAGGAGGCGTCTTCGGGATTGTTGATGGCCTCGAGTTCTTCCTCCTGTCCTTCTGGATAGTTTTCTATCACCACCTTTAGGGGTCTCAGTACGCCCATGACCCTTGGCGCTGTCTTGTTTAGTTCTTCTCTTACACAGTGTTCAAGGAGGGCAACATCTACCACACTCTCCTTTTTAGCCACACCGATCCGTTCGCAAAAATTTCTTATACCAGCAGGGGGCAGGCCCCTTCTCCTCATGCCGGAGATGGTAGGCATTCTTGGGTCGTCCCAACCAGATACCACACCTTCTTCCACCAGCCGTATCAGTTTTCTCTTGCTGAGAATGGTATAGGTGAGGTTGAGCCGTGCGAATTCTATCTGTTGGGGATGGCATTCGACTTCCAACACATCCAGGAACCAGTCATAGAGAGGCCGGTGGTCTTCGAATTCCAAAGAGCAAAGGGAGTGGGTAATGCCTTCTATGGAATCTGACAGGCAGTGGGCAAAGTCATACATGGGATAAATGCACCACTTGTCCCCAGTCCTGTGATGGGGCACGTGCATTATTCTGTAAATGACAGGATCCCTCATGTTGAGATTGCCTGAGGCCATATCGATCTTGGCCCTGAGGACCCTTTCCCCGTCTTTGAACTCTCCAGCCTTCATTCTACGGAAAAGGTCGAGATTTTCTTCTATGCTTCTGTCCCTATAGGGGCTTTCCCTGCCTGGTTCTGTAAGTGTGCCTCTGTAGGCCCGTATCTCCTCTGGTGAAAGATCACATACAAAGGCCTTGCCGATCTTTATTAGTTTTTCAGCATACTCATAGAACTGATCAAAATAATCAGAGGCGTAGTAGAGATGTTCCCCCCAGTCGTATCCCAGCCAACTGACATCTTCAATAATGGCATCCACATACTCCTGCTCTTCCTTTGTGGGGTTTGTGTCGTCGAAGCGCAGATGGCAGCGGCCGTTGAATTCCTGGGCAAAACCAAAATTCATCACTATGGATTTTGCATGGCCGATGTGGAGATAACCGTTGGGTTCAGGAGGGAATCGGGTTACGACCTTCCCCCCGTATTTGTTTGATTTTATATCTTCCAGGATTATATTTCTTATAAAATTTGAAGGTTTCTTGTTTTCTTCCTTCTTGTTCATGTTTTCTCCTGAGCGGGATTTTTGGCAAGTCTATAATAATGCCAAAAGGTAGAGAAATTAAAGCCCCTAAAAAACAGATAAACTCTTTTTATGTCAACCTTGTTCCAGCTCCACACCAGCTTCTCCCCATGCGGGGATCAGGAAAAAGTCATCGAGCAGCTCACCAAGGGCCTTGACCAAGGCATAAGGCATCAAACCTTACTTGGAGTGACTGGCTCTGGGAAGACCTTTACAATGGCAAATGTTATCACCAGGGTCAATAGGCCCGCCTTGGTTATGGCTCCTAACAAGACCCTGGCCGCCCAGCTTTTTTCAGAATTCAAGGGCTTTTTCCCAGAAAATGCTGTTGAATATTTCGTAAGCTATTACGACTACTATCAGCCTGAGGCATATATTCCAGCCTCTGACACCTATATAGAAAAAGATTCCTCAATAAATGACTTTATAGACAGGCTCAGACATTCTGCAACCCATTCACTGCTCACTAGGAAAGACGTGATAATTGTGGCCAGTGTCTCGTGTATCTATGGTCTTGGATCACCAGAGGAATATCAGGCAATGCACCTGTTTATCAGACAGGGGGATGAGATGGCCAGGAGAAAGATCCTGGCTCGCCTCGTAGGCATGCTCTATGAACGAAATGATGTAGATTTTCACAGGGGCACATTCAGGGTGAGAGGCGACGTTGTGGAGGTCTTTCCAGCATATGAAGAGGAGATGGCAATACGGATAGAGCTCTTTGGAGACGAAATAGAAAGGTTGAGCTTGTTCGACCCATTGACTGGCAAGCGTCTGTTAGACGTGCCCCATGTGCTTATACACCCATCCAGCCATTATGTGACCTCACAGGGAAGGCTCGACAGGGCGATAGAGACCATCAGGCAGGAGTTGGAGGAAAGGCTAAAATTCTTTGAACGAGAGGGAAGGCTTCTCGAGGCTCAGCGCCTTGAGCAGAGGACCAACCTTGATTTGGAAATGCTTCAAGAGCTGGGTTACTGCCACGGGATTGAAAATTATGCCAGGCATCTCAGTGGAAGGGCGCCAGGTGAGCCTCCCCCTACCCTTCTTGACTATTTCCCTGCGGATTTTGTCACATTCATTGATGAGAGCCATATAACTGTTCCTCAAATAAGGGGGATGTATGCAGGAGACCGGTCTCGCAAGAAAACCCTTGTGGAATTTGGTTTCAGGTTGCCTTCTGCCCTTGACAACAGGCCTTTGAGGTTTGATGAATTTCAGAACGCCATTGGCCAGGTGATATATGTATCGGCTACTCCAGGGCCGTACGAGCTAGAGGTGTCCAAGAAGGCTGTGACAGAGCAGATCATCCGGCCCACCGGTCTTATGGATCCGAGGATGGAGATTCGTCCTGCTATAAATCAGGTGGATGACTTGCTTGCTGAAATAAGACGCGTGGTGGCCAGAGGCGAGCGGGTTCTTGTGACTACACTTACCAAAAGGATGGCAGAAGACCTGACAGAATACTACAGAAATGCTGGGGTCCGGGTTGAATATCTCCACTCAGATATAAAGACAGTAGAGAGAACCCAGCTCATTCAAGGTCTCAGGCAAGGTGACTTTGACGTCCTGGTGGGCATCAATCTCCTGAGAGAAGGGCTCGATATGCCTGAAGTGTCCCTTGTGGCTGTTCTCGACGCAGACAAGGAAGGCTTTTTGAGGTCTGAACGGTCCCTGGTCCAGACAGCGGGCCGCGCAGCAAGGAACGTAAACGGTCTTGTCATACTCTACGCCGATAAGGCTACCGGTTCCATGAAGAGGGCGATTTCTGAGACCGAAAGGCGGAGGGCTATACAGGAGAAATACAATATATCCCACGGCATAGTCCCTCGTTCCATAGAAAAGGATACAGCCGATGCCCTGACGAAGATATATCAGGAAGACGAAGGGGCTTTTGAGCAGTTGTTTGAGGCTAGGGCAACCTATGGGGAGTTCAGGACTAGAAAGGAGATCGAAGAAGCCATATCCCAGATAGAAAAGGAGATGTATGCCCTTTCAAAAAGACTCAAATTTGAGGAAGCGGCCATTAAACGTGATGAAATCAAGAAATTAAGGCAAAAGCTTCTTGTCATGGAGTGAGGTACAGGCTGTTACGAGGGCTGTACTTTGATTTCGCAGGCAAGTCCCATCTTCCCACAACAGATGAAAGCTGGATAAGGCAATATTTTTTTGGAAAGTATTCGTATTGTACTTTTTTCACTTACTTATATCCGTTATTCACAACCGCATGAAATCCAGTTAGGGATTTTTGCAAGAAAAATGACTTTTCAGCCATATTCAAATCATATATAAAGGCATGTGAAAATCGTTGGATAGGTACCTTTTAAAGGCTGACTCTGAATTTTGTTCAAGAACAAGGCGTATGAAAAAAGATAACTGCAAATCTATTGGGTTGGTGATGTGTGGGTCATTTTTCGAGGGCACGAATTTTTTTGGACAAAAGGACAATCTTAGAGGTAGCCTCAAGACCAAGGTGTATATGGGTGCGGTTGGTTTGAACAGGGCATCTTAGCGCAGGTGCATCGACGAATTATTGTAGCCACATAACAAAAAAAATTATTGATTGAATAAATGATGAAACAGATGAACGGAAGGACCTTTTTCTTTCAAGAGTTTCTGAAGCATCCCCTTCAGATTGGGTCGGTAATTCCAAGCTCTCGTTTTCTGGAAAAAAGGGTGGTGGATACGGCCAAGGTAAAGTCAGCAAAATTTATTGTGGAACTAGGCCCTGGTGTAGGCGGAATAACCAGGGCAGTGCTTGAGGCTGGCAGCCCGGATCTCAGGCTCTTGAGCATAGAGATCAATCCAAATTTTCATGCATTTATCAAGAACATAAAGGACGAGCGCTTGATAGCGCATCTTGGTGATGCATTGGAATTGAAAAAGATCATATCCCAATATGGGCTTGATGCTCCGGATGCAGTAATCTCAGGCATTCCATTTTCCACCATGAGCGAAAGCTGTGGCTCGAGGATAATAAAGGCCATTTTCGATGTCCTTGCTCCCGGAGGGCGTTTTGTCGCCTATCAATTGAGCAGTCGAGTCATCTCGCTTTGTAAACCAGTCATGGGGGAGGGAGAGATCATGCTGGAATTTCTCAATATTCCACCTATGAGGGTTTGCTGCTGGAGGAAAAGAAACGGAAACGGCCATGGGCCTGGAAGTGGCTGAACGGGCTAGGCTTTTTTTGCGCCTCCTGCTCTTAAGAGCATAAAGAAAGCTACTTCTCCTGGTTTTCAAAAGGCCTTTCTAGTTTGGCTTTCCCACGGCGTCTCGGTCTGCTATCAGACCGTAGGCCTTGCCGATCCTGTGGACCAGTTCCATAAATCCTTTGGGAAGAGGAACGTTTCGCTCCTCGAGGAGTATCCCGTAGGATCTGGCCTTTGCCAGCACAGCAAGGCTGTAATCGGGCATTCCCTCCTGATGATTGCACAGAAAATGCATTCTCAAGGCATCTGTCAGGGGGATGAGGAGATCATGAAAGTTTTTTGGCACCGCCTTCAACTCGCCTTCTATGAGTGGCGCATTTTCGTGGGCAAAGTCTGAAAACCCCTTTTCCGGGTTCTCTGTACCAAAAAGTTCATTCAATATGGCGCCCGCAAGCATTTGGGCGAACCGCTTCCCTTTTTCAGGATATTTCTCCATCAGGTGATCACGCATCCTGATGAAAAATATCATCCGGACGATGTCTATGCCTTCTCTCAGGGCCTGGATAAATTCACGATCCATCTTTGGGAAACCATTGGGAAGATTGTTGGATGGCATGTTCATTACGATTTCCTTAATGATAAAATTTACAATAAGTTATTTTTTGTAGGGAAGTTTACTGGAATCCCTTTTGATTGTCGATTGGCTTTTTTCTGGTTTAGCCATTTGAAGAAATGCCTTCTAAGCCTTGTTGATGTTTTCAATTTGTTCATTGAACTTTGCTCCATATCCTGTTATAAAAGCGAATTTAACGTTTTGTAGGGGGTCTTTCGTAAATGGAAAAGGTAACCGAAGTAAATGAGAACATTACAAACACCGCAGCAGCCGCGGAAACAGCCGAGGATAAGGCTGCAGAAACACCAGTACCTGCAGAAGATACGTCTCCACAGGTAACAGATGAGGAGAATGCTTCTGCTTCTCCTTTGGACGATGAAGAAGCTTCTGACATGAGTCAGTTTGAAGAGCTTTTTGAACAGAGCCTGCGCTCTTTTCAAGAAGGTGAAATCATAGAAGGCACCGTAGTCAGCGTGCAGAATGACTACGTCATGGTTGATATAGGCTATAAGTCCGAAGGGCTTATCCCTTCGAGGGAATTTGTCAATGGAGATGGAAATCTCAAGGTCAAGCCAGGTGATGTTATAGAGGTCCTGCTTGAACGCTGGAACCCAGAAGATGGTACCTTGAGGCTGTCTTATTCCAGGGCGATTCGTAGAAAGGTTTGGGATGATGTCATAAAGGCCTTTGAGGCCAAGGAACCAGTCGAAGTAACCACTGTGTCCAAGGTAAAGGGAGGGCTCACAGTGCGTATAGGCGAAACGATTGGTGGGATCAAGGCATTTCTCCCTTATTCCCAGATAGATGTTCGGCCCCATCCCAATCTCGATAGCATGATAGGCCAGAAATTCATGTGCTCCATCCTGGACTACAACAGGAAACGGGAAAACGTTGTTGTGTCCAGAAGGGAACTCCTTGAAAAGGAGATGGAGGAGAAGAAGAAGGAGACGCTGGAATCCCTTGAGGAAGGTCAGGAAAGGGAAGGTATCGTCAAGAATATCACTGATTACGGAGTGTTTGTGGACCTGGGTGGAATAGATGGGCTTCTACACGTCACTGATATTTCATGGGGCAGGGTTGAGCATCCATCAAAGGTCTTCAAGGTAGGGGACACCGTAAAGGTCAAGGTGCTCTCATTTGACAGGGAGAAGGAAAAGGTAGCCCTGGGAATCAAGCAGCTCACGGAAGACCCATGGCTCAGGGCAGCAGAGAAATACCCTGAAGGCGCAAAGGTTTCAGGAAAGGTTGTAAGTCTTACAGAATATGGGGCATTTGTTCAGCTCGAGGAAGGTGTCGAAGGTCTGATACATGTATCTGAGATGTCCTGGACCAAGAGGATACGCCACCCAAAACAGGTGCTGAGTGTGGGAGACGAGGTAGAGACAATGGTGCTCAAGGTGGATCCTGAGGCAAGGCGCATATCCTTGGGCCTCAAGCAGGTGAAGCCCAATCCTTGGGATCTGGTAAAAGAACGCTACCCCGAAGGCACTGTGATCGAGGGCAAGGTCAAGAATATTACCGAATTTGGCCTTTTCATCGGCATAGAAGAAGGGATAGACGGCCTTGTGCATATATCGGATCTTTCCTGGAGCAAGCGTATAAAGCATCCTTCCGAAATGTTCAAGAAGGGAGACAAGATCCAGGCGGTAGTATTGAATATTGACAAGGATAAGGAGAGATTCTCCCTTGGAGTGAAACAGCTTCATCCCGATCCGTGGGAATCTGCCCCTGAAAGATATCCTGTGGGCAGCCGTGTGTCGGGAAAGATCACCAACGTCACGGATTTTGGCATCTTTGTAGAGCTTGAGGAAGGCATCGAGGGCCTGATCCATGTCTCTGAGATTGCTGCTGGCAGGCCAAAGAGCCCAGTTGGGAAATACGAGGTAGGGGACGAGATCACAGCCATGGTGATAAATGTCTCGCCTAAGGACAGGAGAATCGGGCTTTCCATCAAAAAGATGGCAGAAGACGAGGAGCGTTCATTCTTCTCAGAGTACAGTTCCAGCAAGGCGGCACCAACTACTCTTGGCTTGCTTCTGCAGGAGGAACTGGGCCAGAAGGACAAAAAAGATTCTGAGGACAAGAAGTAGGGCGGTTCCTGTTTACATATGGAAGATAGATCTGGCTGGACCAGCCGCTCCAGCACCTTTGTTATAGTTCTTGCGACCATAGGAGGGCTTGCCCTCCTTGGTTTTCTTTTTACCATCTCTATTACCTTCTTTTTCTTCAAAGGCGGCATGGAATCAGTTGCCGAGATCCCAGGTGACAAGATTGGGGTCGTTGAGATCCAAGGTGTCATCACCACTCCTGATAAGGTCTTGGAGGCCTTTAAACAATTTAGGAAAAACGACAACGTAAAGGCGGTTGTCCTCAGGATAGATAGTCCAGGCGGCGCAGTTGGGGCCTCGCAAGAGATATATCAGGAGGCCAAGAGGCTTGACAAGGTCAAGCCCGTAGTGGCTTCTTTGGGCAACACAGCAGCCTCTGGGGGATATTATTCGGCAGTGGGGGCACGTTACATAGTGTCAAATCCAGGCACAGTCACAGGCAGTATCGGCGTGATAATGAAACTGCCTAACGTGCAAAAGCTCCTTGAAAAGCTGGGGATAAAGACCACTGTGATCAAGAGCGGAAAGTTGAAGGATTTGGCGTCTATTACCAGGGATCTCACCCCAGAGGAAAGGGCGGTTCTCGAATCTGTCATGGACGATATCCATAAGCAGTTCATCCAGGCAGTGGCTTCAAGCAGGAAACTTTCTGTGGATAAGGTCACAGCCCTGGCAGATGGGCGCATTTTCTCTGGGCGCCAGGCAAAGGAACTGAGATTGGTAGATGAGCTTGGGAATTTTTCTGTCGCGCTGGAAAAGGCCGCAAAGCTTGCCGGTATCGAGGGTGAGTGGGCTGTGCTATATCCCAAAAAGGACAAGATCAGCGCCATCCGCGAGATCTTGGAGGAATCTGGTGCCAAGACACTTTTAAAGCTTGTTGATATTCTTGTTCACCAAAATTCCGTGTCCACTATTCCAGAATGACACTGGAGACGAGGGTTGTTCGCATGTTGAAATCAGACCTTTTACGCAGGCTCAAAGAAGAATTTCCAGAATATACGAGTGCAGATCTCAAGGATGTGCTGGATCTGGTTTTTGAACAGATGTGCCAATCCCTTTGCAAGTGCAATAGGATAGAGATCAGGGGTTTTGGAAGTTTTGCAGTGCGCAATCAGAAGGAAAGGGAGTTTATAAATCCTAAAAATGGCAGGAAAACTTGCTGTCCTCAGAGGTACCGAATCGTCTTCAGGCCTGGTAAAAATCTGAAAAAGATCCATCGAGTTTAAGTCAATTACTCCATCCGATAGGCATTTTGGGGCTGAAAAGGCTCCAATCAAATGCCGTCTATACAGTTTTTTTTAATACTTTTTTAAAAAAAATATTACTTTTATGGCTACGCTATCTTGACAGAAACCAAGATTTTTGCTTTTATATTAATAATGTTGATCGCATTTAATAATTAAGAAAAAATTTATTCATGTATTTTTAGGCTAGCAAGTTGAGCTGTTTCAAAAAGGGCCCTTGTGCAGTTCGCGTTGGCTATTTCCCCCAAAAAAAACAGAAACACCAAAGACATAGGAGTAAAAGACGATGGTAAAGGGTATCTTGGTGAGATTGGCTCTAGTTGTATTCTTGCTGTTTAGTAGTGGATTGGCATACGGATCCCATCACAGCAAGATAGAAATATTAGGAAAAAGGATGTTCATGGACCCCAACTTCTCAAGAAATGGTACTCAGTCGTGCAATACATGCCATGAGAAGAGGTTGGCATTCGTTGATCCAGCGAACGTATCTGATCCAGCTAATTCCGTAGTGTCCCTTGGGGACGATGGGGTAAGTACTGGTGATAGGAACTCTCCCACTGCGGCTTATGCAGGTTACAGCCCCAAATTGCACTGGGACACACAAAAGGATGTCTATGTGGGAGGCATGTTTTGGGATGGAAGGGCTACGGGATGGATCCTGGGAGACCCTTTGGCTGAGCAGGCCCAGGGGCCACCACTAAATCCTGTTGAGATGAATATGCCAAGTAAAGAGGCAGTTGTGAATGTGATAAGGCATGCCCGCTATGCCAACATGTTTTTGCAGGTCTTTGGCCCAGATGCGCTGGATGATGTGGACAAGGCTTATGACTATTTCGCACTGGCTATCGCCGCCTTTGAACGTTCTGGCTGGGTACAGAAATTCAACTCCCGATTTGACTCTGGAGATTTGAATGCCCAGGAATTGCGGGGATATGAGCTATTCAAGGCCAATTGCTCTGAGTGTCACAGTGCCGATCCAGGGCCAGACGGCTCTCCTCCTTTATTTACTGATTACTCCTATCACAATATTGGCCTTCCAGCCAATCCTCTTTTGGCTGACAAGGGCACAGATCTGGGCCTTGGGGGATTTTTGGAGAAGGATTATGCTAGTGATGCACCAATCATAGGTGATGGAAACTATGAGGCACAGTATGGAAAATTCAAGGTCCCTACATTGAGAAATATTGCTGTGACTCCTCCATATGGCCACAATGGATATTTTGCAAGTCTCAGGGATATGGTAAGCTTCCACAATTCCAGGGATACTGGCAACTGGCCAGAGCCTGAGGTAAGTGATAACCTGGATGATGAAGTGGGCAATATGGGCCTGTCAGAGCAGGATATTGACGATATAGTTGCATTTCTTCATAGCCTCACAGATAGCCGTGGCAACGGGCATGGTGGACATGGAAATGGTGGGCATGGAATGAGCCGGTAGTTTTACACACGGCAAGAAGAATTCAGATTCTACCAGAATGGCCCGGTATCAACCGGGCCTTTTTATTGGGAACCTGGGACAAGATGTTTACAAAACACAAAAGGTGTTTAAATATCACCTCACTGATCTCCGGAGGCCTCATAACATGCTATTTTTGTACCTCGAGATGCCGCCATTGTCTCTATAACTGCAGCCCTTTTTGGCCAAAGGATTATATGGATTTCAATAGGGCTTTGGGTGCCTTTCAAGTGGCCAGGCGCCTGGGATGCAGGTCTATGCACATAGGAGGCGGTGAGCCCTTTTTGCGTTTCGAAGCATTGATGCACTGTTGTGAGGCAGCCAAGGAAGCTGGTGTAACCATTGAATACATAGAGACCAATTCTTCCTGGTACAGGGGGCTTGAAGAGGCTGCGGATATGCTGAGACAGTTGAAACATGCTGGCGTGACGACACTTTTGGTGTCCATAAGCCCTTTTCATAATGAATTCATCCCATTCGATAGGGTGCAAGGCGTAATGGAGGCTTGCAGGGTTTCAGGGCTTAGGGTAATGCCGTGGATCAGGGAGTTCGTCAGTGAATGCTCTGCCCTGGATACTTCTAAGCCCCACGGAATGAAAGAATATGAAGAGGCTTTTGGCTCAGGCTACCTAAACTCCATACCTGGACGATATTGGACCATATACAGGGGAAGGGCACTTTATACGTATTCCCATCTACTGCACCCCATCGATCTCAAAGAAATATGTGATAATAGCCAACAAGGCTGTAGGGAACTTTCAGACACCAGCCATTTTCACATGGATCTTTATGGAAACTACATCCCAGGACTGTGTTCCGGGCTTGCCATCGAATTGAAGGACTTGGGCAACCCCCTTTCCCCTGAAAAATATCCCCTAATATGTCGCCTATACGAACACGGACCAGGGGCCTTGCTGGACCTTGCCAAAGATTTTGGTTTCAAGGCCAAGCCTGCTTATGTTTCGAAATGCCATTTGTGCCAGGAAATCAGGGCCTTTTTGGTACACAAAGCCAAGGAAAAATTTCTTGAACTTTCGCCGCACTGGTTCTATAGGGACATTCCAATATGATCTATCCAGTGGCCCAATACACTTGCGCAATGAAATCACGAACCGGTTATGGATTGTACGGGTGATCTCATTCAAAATCTTCGCAGTTTCCCTTTCCAACCCTCAATACCTTAGGCTCGTCGTTTACTAGGGATATCACACTTGAAGGTTCTGGCACTATGATTCCACAATCAGCAATTATTGCTATCTGTTTGCCAAATCGTTTTGCCATCTCTCTGGGGTCTGAAAAGGTTTTATCACCTACCGATGCTGTGGTGCTGATGATTGGATTTCCAAGCATCCTTACGATTTCCATGCATACAGGGTGATCGGGAATTCGAATGCCTGCCGTCTTTCTCTTGGTGAGCATCATCTTGGGCACTTGTCTCGATCCTTCCAAAATGAAGGTGTACGGACCAGGGAGATATCTTTTGAGTATTCGATAGGCGAAATCCGTCACCCTTGCGTATTTGCTGATGTCGCTGAGGTCCGAGCATACGAAGCTGAAAGGCCTATTTTTGGGAATGCCCTTGATCTGATAGATCCTTTCCAGCGCCTTTTTGTTGAATATATCAGCCCCCATGCCATAACAGGTGTCCGTGGGATATATGATCACTTCTCCGTCTCTTAACGCCTGGGCAATCTTGGCGATTTTTCTGGGATTAGGTCTGCGAGGGTCTATTTCAAGGATCAAAGTTATCCTCCCCAAGGGATTGACAAGCACCTTGTTTTCAAGTTAACACTTTTGGCACTGTTGTCGGGCAAGGAGTGCGTATTCGTGAGTGAGCTTATACAACTCCTATATTGAGATTAATCATAGTTCATTTAATTTCAAGCCCGTCTCTTGTTTGTATAGTACTAATGTAATCAGGCGTTTGTCTGCGTCCAGAAAAAGATGAGGAGGATTGGAGATGAAACTGGATCCCACCAAAATGAAAGACTGGCAGATAGCAGAGGCAGCAGAAGAGACCATGAAGACGGTCTATGAGCTCGGTGAAGAGCTTGCCCTGGAAAAGGAGGAGTTGCTCCCCTATGGTCACTATGTGGCCAAGATAGATTATGCAAAGGCTCTGGAAAGGCTCAAGAACAAACCAGATGGCAAATATATTGATGTTACCGCCATCACCCCTACACCCCTTGGCGAAGGTAAGAGCACCTGTGCTGTTGGCCTCATGGAAGGGCTAGGCAAGAGGGGAAAGAATGTGGTGGGTGCCCTGCGCCAACCCTCTGGTGGGCCTACCTTTAATATCAAAGGAAGCGCAGCGGGAGGCGGGCTCGCCCAGGTAATCCCCCTTTCAAAGTTTTCCCTGGGCCTTACCGGTGACATCAATGCCATCATGAACGCCCATAATCTGGGAATGGTGGCCCTCACAGCAAGAATGCAGCACGAGTCAAACTACACGGACGAACAGCTCGCCCTCAGGAATCTCAAAAGGCTGAACGTCCATCCAAAAAGCGTGGAATTCAAGTGGATCATCGATTTTTGTGCCCAGTCCTTGAGAAACATAACAATTGGTCTTGGCGGCCGCATGGACGGCATGACCATGCAGAGCGGATTCAATATCGCCGTCAGCTCGGAGATCATGGCAATCCTGGCTATAGCAAATGATCTCAAGGACCTGCGTGAGAGAATCGGTAGGATCGTTGTGGCCTACGACCGCACTGGAAAGCCTATCACCACAGAGGATCTCGAGGTGGCTGGCGCAATGACTGCCTGGATGGTCGAGGCAGTAAATCCCAACCTCATGCAGACTGTTGAAGGCCAGCCATGCCTCATACATGCTGGGCCATTTGCCAATATTGCAATAGGCCAGTCATCAGTCATAGCAGACAAGATTGGCCTGAAGCTCGGTGATTATCTCGTAACCGAGAGCGGTTTCGGCGCGGACATAGGTTTTGAGAAGTTCTGGAATCTCAAATGCCGCTTCAGCGGCTTGAAACCAAACTGTGCAGTGGTCGTTGCCACAATCCGAGCCCTCAAGTGCCACGGTGGAGCGCCCATTCCAAGGCCTGGACGTCCAATGCCGCCAGAGTATAACGAAGAGCATGTGGACTGGGTGGAAAAGGGTACTGCCAACCTCTTGCACCACATCGAGACGGTCAAGAAGGCAGGCATCAATCCGGTTGTGTGTATCAATGCCTTCTATACCGATACCAAGGACGAAATTGCTGCATGCCGCAGGCTCTGCGAGCAGGCAGGTGCGAGAGTGGCCGTGTCTGAGCATTGGCTCAAGGGCGGAGAAGGGGCCCTTGAATTTGCAGACGCCGTGGTGGATGCATGCAACGAGGAAAATGAATTCCGTTTCCTCTATGATCTCGACATGCCGCTTCGCCAGAGGATCGAGCTCATCACCAAGGAGGTCTATGGAGGCGACGGCGTGACCTATACACCAGAGGCGGCTGCAAAGGCAGAGGCCATGGAAAAGGATCCGGAGCTTTCAAAGCTTGGAACCTGCATGGTCAAGACCCATCTGAGCCTTTCGGACAACCCCAACCTCAAGGGTGTTCCAAAGGGCTGGAAGCTCCATGTGCGCGACATTCTCACCTACAAAGGCGCAGGTTTCGTGGTCCCGGTGGCAGGAGCCATAAGCCTCATGCCAGGTACGGGATCAGACCCGGCCTACCGCAGGATAGACGTGGATACGGCGACAGGAAAGGTCAAAGGCCTGTTCTGATAGGCAGCTCGGTTCAAATAGGATACCAACTAAAAAGGGCCACCTGGAGCGTTCCGGGCGACCCTTTTTGTTTGTTGACAAAATGAATATGAGGAGGCTGACTGTAAAAATTCCATAAATTTTGTGAAACCATCAAAGTTTGTTTGGTTTGAGCTTGACGGTGGTTCAGAAGACAGGCCACAGGGCGTGTGGCAGGGGAATTAGACGCAAGGCTACAGTATTTTCCCAGGTAGGGGAAAAAGACCTCATGCCTGGAGAGATAATCCCCGCAGCCTTCAGGTTTGTTATTTTTTTTATTCCAGTAACACGGTGATTTCTGTGAAAAACCTTTTATTGCAGGAGGTTACGGCCAGTAAAGGCAGTGGGCGACAATTTTTGTCCCTGTTGGCTTGTAATTTGCTGGTATGTATAGTCTTTTAAAAAAAGATGCACAATAATGTCAGGAGGAGTCATGTCGGCAAAAATAATCAGCGGCACTGAGATAGCCAAGCAGATCAGGGAAGAATTAAAAAAGGAGGTACAGGATTTAAAGGACAAGCATGGTGTCACACCAGGGCTTGTAACCATCCTGGTAGGAGAAAATCCTGCATCCATTTCCTATGTCACGGCCAAGCAGAGGACAGCCCATGACCTTGGGTTCCACTCTGTTCAGGACAACCAGCCTGAAGACATTTCAGAACAAGACCTGTTGAGCCTCATAAGGAAGTACAATGAGGACCCAAGCATACATGGCATCCTGGTACAACTGCCACTACCTAAGCATATCAATGAGAGCGAGGTCCTTTATGCCATATCCCCAGACAAGGACGTAGACGGTTTTCATCCAGTAAATGTTGGAAAGATGGTTATAGGGGAACAGTGCTTTCTTCCTTGTACTCCTCATGGAATTTTGGAGATGCTCGTCCGCTCAGGCACAGAGACCAGTGGCGCTGAAGTCGTTGTGGTGGGGAGGAGCAATATCGTGGGTAAACCCATTGCCAACCTCATGCTACAGAAGAGGGAAGGCGGAAATGCAACGGTCACCATTTGCCATACCAGGACAAGGGATATGGCCTTCCATACCAAACGTGCCGACATCCTTATAGTTGCTGCAGGAAGGCCCAAGGTCATTACAGCAGATATGGTAAAGGAGGGAGTGGTCGTTATTGACGTAGGCGTGAACAGGATAGGTAAAACCCCTGAGGGTAAAGCCATCCTGTGTGGCGACGTGGATTTTGATGCCATAAAGGAGAAGGCCGCTGCCATCACGCCAGTGCCAGGTGGTGTTGGCCCCATGACCATTACCATGCTCATGAAGAATACTGTCCAGGCGGCAAAGCAGTTTGCCGGTCTTGTATAAAGGAGATTCTTACTGATGGATACCAGCAAGAGATTTGACAAGGGCAATGGCGGTTGCCCCACCATTCAATGTGAGGCAAACCGAGAGGTTTTGTGCAACTCATGCGCCCAAGGCGTGATTACAGCAGCCCACAGGGTTCAAGACAGGAGTATCGAGCCCTGTCTCTTCGGCAAGGGTGGCACTTGTTGCAGAAATTGCAACATGGGGCCATGCCAGATCATCGAAGGCGTCGATTCCATGGTGGGTATCTGTGGTGCGGATGCCGCAACAGTTGCAGCCAGGAATTTTGCCAGGATCGTTGCCGGCGGAGCGGCAGCCCACATGGATCATGGCCGTGGCGTTGCCCTGGCCTTTCTTGCTACTGCCAAAGGGGAGACCCCTTACGAGATCAAGGACGGGGTAAAGCTCAGGGAAACAGCCCTGCGTATTGGCATAGACCCTGGCGAGAAGTCAAAGGAAGACCTGGCCATAGAGGTGGGCGAGAAGATGGTGGCTGAATTTGGCCAGCAGGAAGGTGTCTTGTCCTTTATCAAAAGGGCACCTGCCCCCAGGCAAGAACTTTGGGAAAAGCTTGGTGTCGCACCCAGAGGCGTGGATCGGGAAGTGGTTGAGATGATGCACCGAACCCACATGGGCGTAGACCAAGACTACAGGCATATCATGGAACAGGCAGCGCGTTGCGCCCTTGCTGACGGCTGGGGGGCATCCATGATCGCCACTGAGCTTTCCGACATCATGTTTGGCACTCCCATGCCCATACGGAGCAGGGTCAATATTGGCGTCCTCAAGAAGGATGAGGTCAATGTTACAGTTCATGGCCATGAGCCAGTACTTGCCGAGGCCTTGGCAATGGCAGCCAATGATCCAGACATCGTGGCCGAGTGCAAGAAGGTAGGGGCCAAGGGCGTAAATCTTGCTGGAGTGTGTTGTACTGGTAATGAAATTCTTATGAGGCGCGGGCTACCTATTGCGGGAAGCTTTGTCCAGCAGGAGGTTGTGCTTGCAACAGGAGCCGTTGAGGCCATGGTGGTGGATGTCCAGTGTATCATGCAGGGGGTGTCTCCAGTGTCGAGCAACTATCATACAGCCCTTTTCACCACCTCAGACAAGGCGAAGATATCAGGGGCAACCCACATTCCATTTGAGGAACACAGCGCTATGGATGTGGCCAAGGACATATTGAGACGGGCCATAGCCAAGTTTCCAGAAAGGGGCAAACATTTCATACCTGCCCACGAGATGGATGTGGTTGCAGGTTTCAGCCACGAGACAATCAACTATATACTGGGCGGACGTTTCAGGGCCTCCTACAAGCCTTTGAACGATAACATCATGAACGGCAGGATCAGGGGTGTTGCTGCAATCGTGGGATGCGACAACTACAGGGTCATGGACGAAGTCCATGTGGAGCTTGCCAAGGAACTGATTGCCAATAATGTACTGGTCCTTGTGACAGGTTGTGCCGCAACTGGCATGGGCAGGTCAGGTCTTCTTTCTCCAGAGGCCAAAGATATGGCTGGAGACGGGTTGAGAGAGGTGCTCGAGGCAGTTGGTTGCCCACCTGTCCTTCATATGGGTTCTTGTGTGGACAACAGCAGGCTTCTCATCGCAGCCACTGAAATGGTTCATACAGGTGGTCTGGGCCACGATATCTATGAGCTTCCAGTCGTGGGATGTGCACCCCAGTGGATGAGCGAAAAGGCGGTGTCCATTGGCCAGTACTTTGTTTCAAGCGGGACGTACGTGGTTTTTGGCCCCAGTTTCCCAACTACTGGTTCAAAAGTGGTAACTGATTTCTGTTTCAATGAGATGAGAGAGATCTACGGCGGTGCATGGGACGTTGCTCAGGGTGCCAATGAGTTCGCCAACAAGCTTATAGATAAGATAGATGAAAAGAGAAAGGCCCTTGGACTGGATAAGAAGAAGGAGCGCGTACTGTTCGATATGGCAATGAGGCGTGAACTAGGTTCAGGCATTCCTGGAATGGGATGTGCTCCAGGGGGAGGCCACTAAGGATTGGTGTATCTTTTGTGTATGGCAAGGGGTAAAACCGGTATCTGCGGAGAAAGAGGTCCTGATGTCAATATCTCTTTTGGGCTAGGGCCTAGTTTCAAGGCAGTTACTAACTATCAACTATTCGGAGAGTAGCGATAATGGCTAAAAGCGGTGCAATAATGGTCCTCGGCGGTGGCGTAGCCGGAGTGCAGGCTGCGCTGGACCTTGCTGATCTGGGTTATTATGTCTATTTGGTGGAAAAGAAGGCATCCATCGGTGGGGTGATGGCCCAGCTTGACAAGACCTTTCCAACCAACGACTGTTCGTTGTGAATCCTGGCGCCAAAGCTGGTAGAGGCCGGTCGGTCTCCAAACATAGAAATACTTACCAACGCCAGGTTAGAAGGGCTGGAGGGCAAACCCGGACAGTTTACAGCCAAGGTATTTCAGGAACCTCGTTATATAAATGAAGACCTTTGTACTGCCTGCGGCATGTGTACCATGTATTGCCCCAGGCCAGTGGTTGATACGTATAACGAAAGGCTCGAGATTACCAGGGCACCTCATATAGATTATGCCCAGGCCATCCCTTCAAGTTACTATATAGATGCAAAGGCATGCCTCAGGGTAAATTTCGAGACATGCAACCTTTGCGCTCAGACCTGTACGGCTGGAGCCATCGATTTCAGCCAGAAACCCAAAAGACTGGAATTGGAAATAGGGGCAGTGGTGCTTACCCCCGGCTTTGGTAGGGTGGACCATTCTGTTCTGGAGAAATTTGGCTATGGCAAATATCCAGATGTCCTCACAGCCTTTGAGTTCGAACGGCTGACTTGTGCCTCTGGTCCAACAGAAGGTCATATAGTGAGGCCCTCAGACAACAAGCCTCCCAGAAAGATAGCCTTCCTTCAGTGCATAGGTTCCAGGGATGAAACCTGTGGCAATGGCTATTGTTCGTCTGTCTGTTGTATGTACGCCATAAAAGAGGCATCGGTGGCAAAGGAACATGAGCCTGATCTTGATGTTTCCATATTCTTTATGGATGTCAGGACCATGGGCAAGGGCTTTGACGAGGCGAGAAGGCGTGCCCAGGAAAAATATGGCATCAATGTCATAAGGGCCAGGGTGCCGCGGGTGGATCAGGTAGACGGTCGCCTTGCCCTGACCTGGACAACCGATGATGGGGACCACCATTCAGCCATTTTCGATATGGTGGTGCTGTCCGTTGGCCTTGAATCGCCAGAAGACGCCGAAGCACTGTCAGAGGTAGCGGGTATAGATCTCAACCATTACAAGTTTTGCCAAACTAGCGTTGGCGCTCCCCTTTCCACAACAAGGGATGGTGTGTTGGTGGCAGGCGCTTTTCAGGGCCCCAAAGACATACCCGAGAGCGTGACCCAGGCCTCTGGGGTTGCCGCCATTGCTTCTGAGCTGTTGTCTGATGCCCGTAATTCCCAGACCGTCAGCATAACATATCCAGAGGAAAACAAGGCCCTTGAGGAACAAGAACCCAGAATAGGCATCTTCGTATGCCATTGTGGGGTGAATATTGCCGGCGTGGTAGATGTCAAGGCCGTCAGGGATTACGCAGCCACCCTTCCTGGGGTGGTGCTTTACGAAGACCCCTTATATTCCTGCTCTCAAGATGCACTCAAGAGCATTGCAGACAAGATAAAGGAAAACAATCTGAATCGTGTGGTAATTGCGGCCTGTTCGCCAAGGACACACGAACCCTTGTTCCAGGAAACACTTCGCTCTGTGGGGTTGAATCCGGCTCTCGTTGAGATGGCCAACATCAGGGATCAGTGTGCCTGGGTCCATGCCCAGGAACCTGATGCTGCTACAGAGAAGGCAAAAGATTTGGTCAGGATGGCTGCAGCCAAGGCAAGGCTTCTAACTCCTCTGGAACAGCCTACAGTCGATGTGACGCCAGGCGCCCTCGTGCTTGGCGGCGGGGCTGCTGGCATGGCGGCGGCTCTTTCCATTGCAGATCAAGGTTATCAAGTGGTTCTGGTAGAAAAGTCCAGGCAACTAGGCGGAAACCTGAGACGCCTGACTTGGACCCTTGATGGTAAAGATGCCAAAGAGGTATTGAAAGACTTGATCTCCAAGGTAGAGGCCCATCCTGGCATAGAGGTGATAACTGGTTCAACAGTCGAGTCCATATCAGGCTATGTGGGTAACTTCACCAGTACTGTAAGCAAGGGCAAGAAGACCCAATTGATAAACCATGGTGTGACAGTGATTGCTACTGGCGCTAAAGAGTACAAACCCAAGTCTTACGCTTATGGAAAAAGCACAAGGATTGTCACCCAGCTGGAACTCGAGGAAAAGCTGGCCCGTGGCAAGAGCTTTCTGAAAAGTGCCAGGAACATAGTAATGATACAGTGCGTTGGCTCAAGAGGCGATGATATGAGCCATTGTAGCCGCCTGTGTTGTACTCAGGCAGTCAAAAACGCTCTCAAGCTCAAGGAACTGAAGCCTGATTGCAACATCTATATCTTCTACAGGGATATGAGGACCTATGGCTTCTATGAAGATGCCTATAGGGAGGCAAGGAAAAAGGGGATCATCTTTTTGAGATACAGCCCAGAGGACAAGCCCCAGGTTATCAAGCAGGCCCGGGGGCTCAAGGTTAAGGCCTTTGACAGGTTGCTTGGAGAGGCTATAGAAATACCTGCAAGTCTTGTGGTCCTTTCCGCAGGTGTTGCCCCGGGAGACAACCAGGAGCTGTCGAAGATCCTTAAGGCTCCACTCACCTCGGATGGTTTCTTCCTTGAGGCGCACGCAAAGCTCAGGCCAGTGGAAATCGCAGTAGATGGTGTCTATCTTTGTGGCCTTGCCCACGGCCCCAAAAGCCTCGAAGAATCCATAGCACAGGCCAAGGCGGCTGCTGCCAAGGCGACCATCCCCCTGTCCAAGGGTAAGGTCGCTGTAGCTCCAATAGTTTCCAGGGTGGATCAGGACGCATGTATAGGCTGCGGGATCTGCGAAAGTCTCTGCCCCTTTAATGCAATAAGGCTATCCAAGGTTGGCAAGAGAAAGAAGGCCCAGACAATCACTGCTTCTTGCAAGGGCTGCGGGATCTGTGCATCCCATTGTCCAACAGTTGCCATAAGCATGGGAGGCTTTACAGACGAGGCCATTATGGCACAGATTCACGCCTTTTCAGGTGGGGAATGCAGCGAGGAGTAAGACAGCATGGCAAATGAAAACGCAATTTCAAAGGAGAAAGAGATGACCCAAGAGGGCTTTGATCCAAAGATTCTGGGCTTTTTTTGTCACTGGTGCTGTTATGCTGCAGCAGACTCGGCAGGGGTGTCCAGGTATCAGTACCCGCCCAATGTGAGGGTCATAAGGGTAATGTGCACAGGTCGCATTGATGCACGATTTGTCATCGAGGCATTTCGTTGTGGTGCAGACGGGGTCTTCACTGGCGGCTGACACCTTGGTGAATGTCATTACCAGTCTGGTAATTACGAAGCCATGATCGTGACAGAGGCAAGCAGGCAACTGCTTGCAGACTGCGGTGTCGACCCCGACAGGCTCGCCCTTGAGTGGGCCTCGGCTGCAGAGGCACCAAGATTCGTTGAGCTGATAACTGGGTATGTCTCAAAAATAAGGGATAAAGGGCCTATTGGCTCCAGTGAAGGAGAGATTCCAAAGGACGTGATGAAGAGGAGACTTGCTGCTGCTGTGAAGGCGGCAGAGGCGAGAAAACCTCGGACCCTTTTGGGAAATCTTGCCAAAAAGCTATCCAGGTCTGGGGACTATTCCAATGAGGCCATCTCAAAAGGTGTGAAAGACAAGGTTCTCCCTGCCATGAGGGCAGAGAGGATTTCCATTGAGGTGCAAATGCTCCTATCAGAAGGCCCTGCGAGCAGTAAAACCCTTTGCGCTCAGACGGGTGCCTCTAATGAGGAACTCGAAAAGGTAATGGCCCCTCTCATTAAAAAAGGGCTGATTGCCAAGAAAAACAAAAAATTTTCCCTGAATACCGGGAAATAAAACAGCAAAGACAGGAATAATTCATGACTGTACAGGCATCAAAATTAAATCCGGGATTCGTGGAAGCGATCTTCCCTTACCAGGGCTGTGAGACGCTAAACATGTGTTACGGCTGTGGCTCCTGCAGCGGTGTCTGCCCTGTGGAAAAGGTGGTGGATGAGTTTGACCCTCGCAAGATCGTACACATGGTCTCTCTGGGGATGGAAGAGCAACTGATAACGGGAGATATCATTTGGGCTTGTTCTCAGTGCCAGAGTTGTATCCCTGTGTGTCCTCAGAACGTCCGATGTGCCGATGTCATCAAGGCTCTCCGTGACGAGGCCATCAAGAGGAAGATGGTGGACGAGAATCGGCTGGAAGGCCTTGGCCAGTTTGCTGTGGTCGAGGGTGGTAAGTGTGTGGCCTGTCTTACTTGTGTAAGGCTTTGTCCCTTTGGTGCTCCGCGGATAATCGATGAAGGCTATGCTGTGATAGAGCCAGAGCTTTGCCATGCATGTGGGATCTGTGTCTTGGAATGTCCGGCTGAGGCCATCAGGCTTGCGCCATCGCCAGAGGCAAAGGGGGCAATGAAATGAGCAGGATCAAAGGATTTTGTTGTAATTACACCCTTAGTGTCGAGCCAGCGGCACTTGTAGAGGAAGGACTCGTGTCAGACGACGTGGAATTGGAAAGGCTTCCTTGCACTGGGCGGCTGGAGGTTCCGGATATTCTAGATGCCTTTACAAACGGGGCTTCTGCAGTTTTCGTCGTAGGGTGTCAGATAGATAAATGTCATAACCTCTCAGGTAGCAGGAGGGCTGCCAAGAGGGTTGAACAGGTGAAGAAGATCCTTGGGGAACTGGATATGGATCAAGGCCTCGTAGAGATGTTTTTTGCAGGCAGGGGTGAGACAGAACCCATAGTTGAGGCTGCAAGACAAATGGCTTCACGGATTTCGCGCAGCAATGAGCTGTAATAAAAGGAAATCCAGGCAGATTTGAGGTAAGCCAATGATAATAGCTGAAAGAAAGACTTTGAAAGAGCTTCTGGAAATGGTGGACGGCTACAGCCGTATCCTCATCCTGGGTTGCAGGGGGTGTGTGGCAGTCTGCTCCGCAGGTGGGGACAAGGAAGTAAGCATCCTGGCGTCAGCGCTGCGTTTGGGGCTTTCCAGACAGGGCAAAAAGATGGATATAGAGGAACGCACCCTGGTAAGGCAGTGTGATCCTGAATATATCGATCCTTTAAATGAAGAGGCATCCGATTTTGACGCAGTGCTTTCAATGGCCTGTGGGGTGGGTGTCAATTTCATAGCAGACAGATGTGACAAGGTGAACGTCCTTCCAGCCCTCGACACCACCTTCTATGGTGCCAATCTGTCCAGCGGGGAATGGAAAGAGATGTGTGCTGGCTGCGGTGCGTGCGTACTCCATCTTACAGGCGGTCTTTGCCCTGTGGCAAGGTGTGCGAAGAGTTTGTCTAACGGCCCTTGCGGAGGCTCTCAGGGTGGTAGATGTGAGATCCATCCAGATGTGCCATGTATCTGGCAGCAGATCTATGACAAACTATCTGGATTGAACAGGTCAGATGAAATGAAGAATATCATGCCAATACGCGACTGGACCTCTGCTGGCCATGGCGGCCCGCGTCGCAGAATCAGGGAGGACTTGCTGCCGTGAAAGCAGGAAGCAATCTAGAAAATGTGTTGCGTTCAGGTGCCTTTGCGGTCACAGGTGAGCTGGGACCGCCAAAGAGCGGGGATCTGGAGCTGGTGAGAAAAAAGGCCAGGATATTGAAGGGCCATGTGGATGCTGTGAATATAACCGATTGCCAGACGGCCATAGTGAGGATGTCCAGCCTCACGGCAGGGCTTATAGCTCTATCCGAAGGTCTGGAACCGGTTATGCAGATGACCTGTAGAGACAGAAACAGGATAGGCATGCAGGCCGATATTCTCGGAGCTTCGGCCCTGGGGCTCAAGAACTTGTTATGCCTTACAGGAGACCACCAGAAATTTGGCAATCATCCCCAGGCCAAGGGGGTGTTCGATATGGATTCCATCCAGTTGCTCCAGATGGTCAAGAAGATGCGGGATGACAAAAGGTTTCAGTGTGGGGAAGAGATCAAGGGCATGGAGCCGAGGTTTTTCCTTGGTTGTGCCGCAAACCCCTTTGCTGATCCTTTCGAGTTCCGCCCAGTAAGGCTGGCCAAGAAGGTTCAGGCTGGAGCTGATTTTGTCCAGACCCAGATAATATACAATGTGGACAAATTTGCCAGATTCATGGAAATGGTCAGGGATCTCGGCGTCCATGAAAAGTGTTACATACTTGCGGGAGTCACCCCGCCAAAGTCCCTGGGCATGGCTCGATATATGAAAAAGTTTGTTCCAGGGCTAGATGTCACCGATGAAGTGTTGAACAGGTTGACAGACGCATCTGATCAGCGGGAAGAGGGAATAAACATTTGCGTGGACATAATCAAACAGGTCCAGGAGATTCCTGGGGTTGCCGGTGTTCACATCATGGCCATTGAATGGGAAGAGGCTGTACCTGAGATTGTGAAGAGGTCTGGCCTTGACAACCGTCCTGAGCCAAAGGGTGTGGAACCTGTTCTTACGAGTTTTGACTCTGTAGAAATGGCCGTAGAGGATGCCAGAAAAGAGTTGAGAATAGAATTTGAGGAAGAACTTGAACGGGCAAAGACAGAGGCCCAGGCCTCACGCGAACTTGTAATAAAGGAAAAGGAAAAGGTGGCCTCTGAGATGTCGGATCTCAAGAAACAGATAGAGGAGGCAAGGACTATGGCAAGTCGTAAAGAGGCCGAAGTCCAGAAACTTACCGAGGAGATAGAAAAGGCCAAAAAAGAGCTGGAAAAGTCACAGGCGGCTGCACCGCCAGAGGTAGCTCCAGAAGCACCTCTGCCTCCGCCACCAGGATCCCCCCCTTCAAGTGGGGTCCTTACAGACAGGGAGCAGCGGGTGCTCGAGTCCCTGAATTTGGGGCTGCAGGCCTTAAAGGATGTATTGGGTCTTGATGATTCCCAGTTTGAGGCCCTGAAGAGGTTTCTGGAAGCTGAATTCATGCTTCAATTGGCTCAAACGGTACCCTATCCAGGCCGTGAGGCAGTGCCAGCACCGCCTCCACCTCCGCCAGGGCCGCCAGCCCCAGAAGCTGCTCCTGCTCCACCAAAAGCGCCTGTAAGCGAGGAGCCAGCTGCCGAAGAGAAACCAGCCAGAAGCAAGGAAGTAGTAAATCTTGTAGCCAAAGGCAATCTGGCTCTTCACAGTGGGGATTACAACGGAGCTATAGAGGTCTTTGAAAAGGCACTGAAAATAGATCCCAGTGATGAAAAGGCCCAGGCAGGGCTTAAAGAGGCTAAGGAGGCCCTTGAAAAGGAACTTTCCACTGTAAAGGCAGAAAAGCCGTCAGAGGCTGCTCCTCGAGAGGCACCCGAAGGGCTTCCACCCTGCCCGCCAGAAGTAGACCCTGACTGGTGGAGGGAAAAATGGATCATTCGTTACACTGCCATGGGAAATGTCGCCCTTATGAAGGGAGATTATGACCAGGCCATAGAGGATTTCAAAAAGGCTTTGGCCCTTGATCCACAGAATGAAAAGGCCCAGGATGGCCTCAAGAGGGCTGAGAGCAAGCAGGGTATCTACATCCCTTCAGTCGAGCCTGTGGCAGAGCCTGTTGCTGAAGAGAAGGCTGCCAAGGCCCCCAAGGAGCCAGAGGTAGCGCCTGAGGCAAAAGAAGAGAAAGAGGAAGAAAAGGCCCCCAAGGAGCCAGAAAAGGTAGAAGTAGCAGAGAAAAAAGAAAAAAAGGCAGAGCCTGAGCCGAAGCCAGAAACACCAAAGATCGAAGTGGCGGCACCTGCTGAAGAAGGTGTTTCGGAGCTTTCCGTCGCCGCCCTTTCAAAGGAAGAGGTGCCCCTTTCCGAAAGGGCTGGAGATATTCCCGAAGATGTTTATAAAGAGGCTTGCTCTGGTGTGATACAAAGCGTGACTCTCGGAGATGGGGATAAAGCCATATCTGTCGGCGGTGAGACAGCCTTGCCCTTTTATAATTTTGAAGGCGAAATGCCCAATCCTCCCAGAGTGGCCTTTGAAGTCCTGGACTCGGAGCCAGAAGAATGGCCAGAGGTGCTTGTCAAATACTTTTCAGATTGTCTGGGAGATCCTGCTGCATGGGCAAAAAAGTGTGTGGATGAATACAATGCGAAATCCATTTGCCTGTCTTTGATCAGCACGGACCCCAATGGGGCTGATGCCTCGCCAGCCCAGGCAGCCGAAGTGGCCCAGAAGGTGGTTGAGGCCGTGGACGTCCCCATAATCTTCTGGGGTTGCGGAAATGCAGAAAAGGATACCGAGACCCTCAGAGAGATTACGGGCAGGATTGGTGAGAGAAAGGTGTGTCTTGGTCCATTAACAGACGCCAACTACAGGACACTCGGCGCAACCGCCATGGCCTTTCAATATCCTGTGGTTGCCTCTACCCCAATCGATGTGAACTTGGCCAAACAGCTCAATATACTGCTTGAGAATTTGGGTGTTCATCTGGATCATATCCTCATGGATCCATCTATAGGTGCAGTGGGTTATGGGCTGGAATACACATATTCGGTGATGGAACGTATAAGGCTGGCAGCCCTTACCCAGCAGGATGACAAGCTGTCTTGCCCATTCATAGTGAACCTTGGCAGAGAGGTTTGGAAGGCCAAGGAAACCAGGCTCCCGACTGATGGGATGCTTGGTGACCAAGAGAGAAGAGGAGTGCTCATGGAGGCGATCACCGCTTCGGCGCTCCTGCTAGCTGGTGGAGAACTCATGGTAATGAGACACCCGAAATCAGCCGCATTGACAGAGGCCCTGGTGGAGGGCTTGCTGTAGGCATGTCCCGAAGGCTGGTTTGTACGAGGTTCAGGACAGGTTCCTGAAGAGAATTCAAAAGAGAAACTGAGAGAGGAAAGAATATGTCCAAGATAATCTGTTCTGCAGCGATCCGAGGCGCTCATAAGATAGTGGATATGGCCGAGGAAAAGTTTGAGGATGCCCTTAAGAAATATGGTCCTGAACAGGAAGTGGCATTCCCCAACACTGCCTATTATCTGCCAATCATTTACAGCATGCTTGGGGCGCCTGTTAAGCAGCTCGGGGATATGAAGGATATCTTTCAGGAGTGCAGGAAGCTTCTTCCGCCCCCGGTCAGCGACAATCTTTGGCTTCCTTATCTGGCGCCAGCCCTGGACGCAGGCATGGCCACCTATTTTGCAGAGGAGATGTTTGAGGCAATCAGATACATTGAGGAACCGCAATATTACACAAAGACAGAGGATCCTCCTTCGAGCGGCAATTACTGGTTGGGCGCTGCCGATGATATCATCTTCAGGAAAAGGGGAGTAGAATTTGTGGATGGCACTGCTCCTGGTTTTGCGGCCATTTTGGGTTCTCCTGCAAAAGCGGAGGAGGCAGAAAAGATAGCCATAGAACTTCAAGAGAAGAATCTGTATATATTCCTTCATGACCAGACTGACGGGATCTACTTTCCAGACCAGCTACTCAAGCAAAAGGTTCAGATCGGCTGGTCCACGAGGTTGGTGCCCTTTGGCCCAACCTACACATCCACCATTTTCTCCATAGGTTTTGCATGCCGTGTGGCCTTGGCCTTTGGCGGCATTAAGCCTGGTGACTACAAGGGCAACCTTATCTACAACAAGGATCGCACCTTTGCCTTTGTTATAGCCTTTGGCCCTGTGTCAGACGAATGGTATGCCAATGCTGCTGGAGCCATAAACTGGGGATTTCCAACCATTTCAGACTGGGATATTCCAGAGGTTCTTCCCACAGGTATTTGTACCTATGAGCACGTGGTCAGCAAGGTCCCCCATGACGAGATAGTCCAAAAGGCCATAGAGGTCAGAGGGCTTAAGGTAAGTGTCACAAAGATAGACATCCCTGTCTCCTATGGCCCTGCCTTCGAGGGTGAGAGGATTCGTAAGGACGACTTGTATCTCGAGTGTGGCGGTGGAAGGACCCTTGGCGTTGAGGTGCTTGTATCCAAGGAGATGGATGAGGTGGAAGACGGCAAGGTAATAGTGGAAGGGCCTGAGATGACAGAAGTGGAAGAGGGAGCAAAACTCCCTCTGGCCATTTTGGTCGAGGTTGCAGGCAGGCAGATGCAGCCCGATTTTGAGCCCATTCTGGAACGCCAGTTTCATCATCTCATCAATTATGCCCAGGGCATAATGCATATTGGGCAGAGAAATATCATGTGGCTTCGTGTTGGAAAGGCTGCAATAGAGAAGGGCTTCAAGTTCGAACACATAGGCAGAATCCTTCATGGCAAGCTTCATCAGGATTTTGGAGCCATCGTGGACAAGGTCCAGGTCAAGATCTATACCGTGGAAGACAAGGTAAAAGAGGTGCTGGAGCTTGCAAAAGAGGTCTATGCAGAAAGGGATAGGCGTCTTGGGTCTATGACAGACGAAAGTGAAGAGATTTTCTATTCTTGCACCCTTTGCCAGTCTTTTGCGCCGAGTCACGTGTGTGTCATAACACCGGAGCGCATCGGAATGTGTGGGGCCTACAACTGGTTAGACGGTAAGGCCTCCTACGAGATAAACCCCACAGGCCCCAACCAGCCCATAGAAAAGGGCAAATGCATCGATCCAAAGCTGGGCCAGTGGGAAGGAATAAACGAATTTGTCAACAAGGCTTCGAGGGGCAAGGTGGAAAAGGTCAGCGCCTATTCCCTTATGGTGGATCCTATGACAGCCTGTGGCTGCTTTGAATGTATAGCCACCATGCTCCCCATGTGTAACGGGATCATGATAGTCAACCGCGACTACATGGGAATGACCCCCAGTGGAATGAAGTTTACGACCCTGGCAGGCATGGTAGGAGGAGGGCAGGTTACACCAGGATTTCTCGGCGTTTCCAAACATTACATCTGCTCCAGGAAGTTCATGCAGGCAGAAGGAGGCCTCAAGAGGGTTGTGTGGATGCCCAAGATGCTCAAGGAAGAGCTTAGAGAACGACTCGAAGAAAGGGCCAAGGAGGAAGGAATCCCCGAGCTTCTGGACCTTATAGCAGACGAGGAAGTAGGGGTGTCCGAGGATGAAGTATTGAAGTTTTTGCAGGAAAAGGGTCATCCTGCACTTTCTATGGAAAGCGTAGTTTAAGAGGAGCTGAGGATCATGGCGCTTACAGGAATAGAGATCCTGAAAATGCTCCCCAAAAAAAATTGTGGGGAGTGTGGTGTGCCTACTTGTCTGGCATTTGCCATGAAGGTGGCAGCTGGCCAGGCAGAGATAGGTGCTTGTCCCTATGTATCAGACGAGGTCAAGGAAAAGGTGAGCGAGGCCAGTGCGCCTCCTATCCGGACCATCACCCTGGGCAGCGGGGATGACAAGTTTGTCTTTGGCGGTGAAACATGCCTTTACAGGCATGAAAAGAGGTTTGAGCATCCCACAGGCATAGCCGTGATGATCGCCACGGATATGGATGATGTTGATATAGACGGAAGGCTGGACCGGTTTTTGGCCCTCAGGTATGACCGCGTAGGGGTGGAACTCAAGGCCGAATTGGTTGCTGTCAAGGATGCGAATGGAGATTCCGGCTCCTTTGTTGCCCTTGTGGAAAAGGTGAGGTCCCGCTGTCCAGATGCCAGCCTCATATTGATGAGTGATGATCCTCAGGTGCTAAAGGCAGGGGCCGAGGCCTGTGGTGATCACATCCCTCTTTTGTACGCTGCCACCACCTCGAATGCAGACGCCGTAGCTGAAGTTGCCAAGGATGGAGGTTGCCCCTTGGCAGTGAAGGGAGAAAATATCGGCCAGACTGCAAAGATATCAGAAAAGTTGCAGTCGGATGGATTGAAAGATCTAGTGCTCGATACAGGGGCCCGCACCATGAAAAGCTTGTTCGAAGACCAGATTGTTTGCAGGCGTGCCTCAATCAAGCACAAATACAAACCCCTGGGTTTTCCAACGATTACCTTCCCATGTGAGGTTACGGATGATCCACTTATGGAGACGGTTATAGCCTCCATTCTCATTGCCAAGTATGCCGGAATAGTGGTTCTTTCCGATCTGCAAGGCGATACGCTCTTTCCCCTTCTTCTTGAAAGGCTCAATATATTCACTGATCCACAACGGCCTATGGTGGTCCAGGAAGATATTTACCCCATCAATGGTCCGGATGAGAATTCTCCAGTGCTCATAACATGCAACTTCTCTCTAACCTATTTCATAGTCTCTGGCGAGATAGAAGGTAGCAAGGTCCCATCCTGGTTGCTTATAAAGGATACAGAGGGCCTTTCGGTATTGACGGCCTGGGCGGCTGGGAAATTCAGTGCAGATCTCATTGCCCAATTTGTCAAGAAAAGTGGTATCGAGGATAAGGTGAAGCACAGGAGTCTTATCATCCCTGGTTATCTTGCATCTATCAAGGGTGAGTTGGAAGAAGAGCTTCCAGACTGGAAGATCCAGATCGGGCCCAGGGAGGCAAGCCATCTGCCCCCGTTCCTTAAAAATTGGAAGCCAGAGGATTAGCAAGGAATAAAGGCCAAAAATTCAAGCGAGGAAATTGCTATGTATGTTCAATGTATAGCTGAAAGTATAAATATCATGGGAAACCGTACAGGCAGTGCCATGAGGGCCAGGGATCCAGGCCCCATAGTTGAAATGGCCCACGAGGAAGTGGCAGACGGAGGTGATTTCCTCGATCTCAATATAGGCCCTGCCAGGAAAGACGGCCCTGAGCTCATGCCGTGGATCGTGAGGGTGGTAGAGGACGTGACAGATTGTCCTTTGTCCCTTGACACTACCAATGCCGATGCACTAATTGCCGGTATGAAGGCAGCAAAACATCCAGAACGCCACATCATGAATTCCATATCCCTCCAGCCGGAGCGGATGAAAAAGCTCATACCTGTCGCAGCCGAAACAGGCTGCTATGTGGTTGGCCTTCTGTGGGGGGTCGACGGCATGCCTAGAGACTCCAATGAGCGAGCCGCAATGACTATAGACCTTATCATGGCAATGAATGAGGCCGGGATACCCAATGAAAAGATACTCGTAGATCCCATAGCAACCCCAATCACACTGGGTTCAGATCAGGTGATGAGTGGTCTCGAATTCATGGCCATGCTTCCAGATATAGCACCAGGGGCCAAGAGCACAGTAGGCCTTTCAAATGTTTCAAATGGCGTTGATGCCAAGCTGAGGCCCTATCTGAACAGGGCATTTCTGGCAATGCTGATGAAATATGGCGTATGGTCTGCTATTGTAGATACCTATGATCATGAACTTATTGAACTGGCCCATGGGCTTAGACCAGAGCTTTTGAAGCTGGTGCACGATATCATGGACGACAATGATCCTGATCCTTCAAGTCTGTCTGATAAGGAGCTTGAGTACTACAAGACCACCAGGGTGCTCATGGGTAAGACCATCTTTTCTGAATCGTGGCTTGAACTTTAAAATTGGCTGAACCATTTGACTTGAGGTGCTATGGCTGATCTTATTCACGTAACCATTGACGGCAGGAAGGTAGAGGCGGAGAAAGGCCAGACTATCTTGCAGGCAGCGACCACTGCTGGAATCCATATTCCAACCATCTGTCATATAAAGGGCGAAGAAGAATCCACCAACCCTTGTCTCCTTTGCATGGTGGAAGTAGAAGGCACTGGCAGGGTAAGGGCCTGTGCCACCCCTGCTGAAGACGGGCAAATCATCCAGGTTCACAACAGGGAGCTAGACGCCTTTAGGAAGGAAAGGCTTGAAATCCTGGCAGAAAGTCATTACGGCGACTGCCGCGCGCCATGCAATCTCACTTGTCCAGGTGGGATAAATGTTCAAGGATATGTGAATCTCATAGCCAAGGGCGAATATTTGGCAGCCCTCATGCTCATAAAGGAAAAAAATCCTCTGCCCATAGCGGTCGGCAGGGTATGCCCAAGGTTTTGTGAGACGAGATGCAGGCGTATCCTGCTGGATGAACCAATCGCCATCAATCATCTCAAACGTTTTGTTGCAGATTACGCAAAAGAGGCGCGTTTTCGTGATACCGAGGTTGGGAAACCCACTGGCAAGAAGGTGGCCATCATTGGGGGTGGTCCGGCAGGGCTTTCGTGTGCTTACTTCTTGAGGAAGCAAGGTCATCAAGTGACCATCTTCGAGGCTGAAGACAAGCTTGGAGGCCTGATGAGATACGGAATCCCAGGGTATAAGCTTCCCAACAAAGAAGTTGACAGGGAAGTCCAGGGAATACTGAATCTCGGGGTTCATGCAAGGCTTGGGAAGAGATGGGGAACGGACTTTACTCTTCAAGACCTCAAAGACCAAGGCTTTGATGCCATCTTTATCGCCACTGGCCTGTCCAGACAGAAACAGCTCGAGATAGAGGGAGCCGAGCGCGCCTTGTGCGGCCTCAGGTTTTTGAAGGAAGTCAATCTAGGTGGCAAGCCCTCCATAGGGGAACAGGTCTTGATCGTTGGAGGTGGAGATATTGCCGTAGATTCTGCCAGGAGTGCCAGGCGGCTTGGAGCCAAGAACGTGACTGTCATCTATCCGAGGTCCAGGGTGGAGCTTCCTGCACACCAGAGAGAGATAGAGGAGGCAGAAAAGGAAGGAGTGCAGTTCTTCCTCATGGCAACCCCCCTCAGGATTACGGATGAAGATGGCAAGATCAAGGTGGAGATGGCACGTACAATCCTTGATGAACCAGATGAAAGAGGCATAAGGCATCCCATCCCTATGCCTGGTTCTCGGCTGTCCTGGACTGGAGACACTATAATTTCAGCTCTTGGTCAGGAAGGAGACCCCACCTTTCAGAGTTACGGAGAAATAGAAGCAGCAATAGCCCTGACTCCAAGAAAGACCATAAAGGCCCATCCCAGCACCATGAAAACCAGTGTGGAAGGCATTTACGCTGGTGGAGATGCAGCTACTGGTTCACGAACTGTGATTCAGGCTGTAGCTGGCGGAAGACGGGCAGCAGAATCTATTCACGAATATCTTACCAGTAAAAAACCCGCAATCATAGAGCCTCGTTTCAACTTCACCAAGGGCAAGAGATTTGAAGACGTGGATATGCACAATTTTGAAGGCCATGATATCCAGCTGAACGAGGTGATGCCTGCAAGGCCGCCAGAAAGACGTACAGGTGATTTTGGAGAGGTACAGCTTGGTTTTTCTGAGGAGATGGCTGTCAGGGAGGCAAGTCGTTGTCTTCAGTGTGGCTGCTTGGGTCTTTCCAAGTGCACCTACCGGGAACTTTGTGTTGACTACAAGGTAAAGGCCAACAAGGCACGGACAAGGCTCAAGTACCCCCTTGATAAATCCCATCCATTTATTGTGATCGATGCAAACAAGTGCATTGGTTGCACTAGATGTGTCAGAAGCTGCAAGTACGATGCCTTCGAGTTGGATCTCACCCTGGATGAAAAGACCAGGATGATTACCGAGGTCTCCATAAAGATCAATGATAAATGTGTCTCTTGTGGCGCGTGTGTAGATGTATGTCCTACTGGAACACTGTCAAAACAAGATAGTGTCGTACCTCTTCTTCCAGCTCAAGTTTCGTCTGTTAAGACTGTCTGTACGTATTGCGGTACTGGTTGCAGCCTTGATGTTGTGTCTATGTATGGTGCAATACTCGAGGTCAAGGCAGACCAGGAGAGCCCACCCAATTATGGCCAACTCTGCGTGAAGGGCAGGTTCGGTTACACCTTTTACAGAAGCCCAGACAGGCTTTATCTTCCTCTGGTAAGGGATAGTGTTGATGAGCCCTTTAGGGAAGTTGAGTGGGATGACGCCCTCAAGGTGGTCGTGGACAGGTTTCAGGACATCAAGGATGAGTTTGGCCCAGACAGTATGGGGGTCCTTGCCTCAGCACGCTGTACCAACGAAGAGAATTACCTGCTCCAAAAGCTTGCCCGGGCTGCATGGGGCACCAACAATGTAGACAACTGTGCCCGAGTCTGACACGCTCCATCTGTCAGCGGTCTGCTGGCAACACTTGGAAGCGGGGCAGCCACCACTCCTTTTGATCAGATAATTGGCGCTGACTGTATATTGATTTGCGGGGCCAATACTACTGAGGCTCATCCTATAATAGGGCTTAAGATCAGGGACGCGGTAAAAAGGGGCGCCAAGCTCGTGGTGATAGACCCCAGGAGGACAGATCTTGCTGCCATTGCAGAAGAGCAGGACGGTGGCATCTGGCTCAGGATAAAACCTGGAAGCAATATACCCCTGTTGAATGCGCTTCTTCACACCATAATCGAAGAGGGTCTTATAGACGAAGACTTCATCAAGGACCGTACCGAGCAATTTGAGGCATTGAGGGAGCACTGCCAAGACTATTCCCCTGAGAGAATGGCTCAACTAACAGACGTTTCTCCTGAGCTGATAAGGAAGGCGGCCAGGCTCTACGCCACTTCAGATGATTCCATGATCCTCTATGGCCTTGGAGTTACAGAGCACAAGGGTGGTACTTCTGGAGTCATCGCCCTTGCCAATCTCGTTCTTGCCACAGGCCATGTTGGTAGACCCTTCACTGGTATTAATCCTTTGAGAGGCCAGAACAATGTCCAGGGGGCCTGTGACATGGGTACCCTCCCATACATACTTCCAGGATATCAGGCAACAGATGATCCTGAGGTCCTCGATCGTTTTGCGAGGGCCTGGGGAGTGGAATCCCTGCCTGAAAAACAGGGGCTCATGGAGCCAGAGATGTATGCTGCAGCCCTGAAAGGCCAGTTCAAGGCCTTGTATTGCGTGGGCTACGACCCTGCCCAGACACAATCCGATATAAACAGGGTGCGCAAGGCATTAAGGGCAATGGAGTTCGTGGTGGTGCAGGATATGTTTCTCACCGAAACGGCAAAATTGGCCCACGTGGTGCTTCCGTCTGCCTGCTTCTATGAAAAGGAAGGCACTTTTACAAGCGGTGAAAGGCGTGTCAGGAAGGTCAACAAGGTGATCAATCCCAAAAGACGCCTTAAGGCAGATTGGGAGATAGTTTGCCTCATCTCCCAGGCCATGGGTTATCCAATGATCTATACCAGCCCTGAACAGATCATGACAGAGATCGCACGCCTCACCCCTTCTTATGGAGGCATTTCATATAGAGACATCGGGGAAAAAGGTCAGATTTGGCCTTGTCCTTCAAAAGGTCATCCAGGCACACCTCTTCTTCATACAGAGAGGTTCCCAAGGGGGCGGGCGACCTTTGTCCCTGTATCCTACATCGTGCCAGAAGAAGAAGCTGACAAGGATTACCCCTTGGTACTCGTTACAGGCAGAAGGCTTGAGCACTATAACAACGGCTCCATGACAAGACGGTGTGAAGGTTTTGACCACATAGCTGAAAATGAGCTTCTGGAGATACATCCAGAAGATGCTTCTGCCATAGGCATTCGAGATGGACAGATCGTCAGGGTGGAATCACGCAGGGCAAGCATAAAGGCCCAGGCCAGGGTCAGTGAAAGGAGTAAGCCAGGGACCGTGTTTATGACCTTTCATTTTCAGGACAATCTCACCAACCTTTTAACCAGCCCTGGAATGGATCACAAGACCTTGACCCCAGAGTATAAGGTTTGTGCCGTGCGGATCCGTCCTTAATTTTTTTCTTCTCTCTTTGCGCATTCCAGCATCCAGGGTGGGGGTGCTGGAATGTTTATTTTAAAGTGATGGCCTGTCTCAAATCTATCACTTCATATAATGGTTGTTCTGTAGTACTTTAGAATTTATATGCAACCCCGGCGTTGCAGTAATCTCAAGTAGTGCTGGGGAATTGATGCCAGGGAAATCTTGAACAATGGAACATATTAAAGGGACTACTGTGATTGCCGTAAGGCACAAGGGACAGGTGGTTATCGCTGGAGATGGCCAGGTGACCCTGGGCCATACTGTGGTGAAACAAAAGGCAAAAAAGGTCAGGAGGCTATTTAATGGCAAGGTGATTTCTGGCTTTGCTGGTGCTACAGCCGATGCGTTTACACTCTTTGAGCGTCTGGATGCCAAGATAGAGGCCTATGGTGGAAATCTTTTGAGGGCCGCGGTTGAGTTGGCCAAGGATTGGAGGACAGATAAGCTTTTGAGGCGTCTTGAGGCAATGCTGATAGCAGCTGATAGCAGCCACACCTTGCTTATCTCAGGTTCTGGGGATGTCATAGAGCCAGATGATGGGATCATTGCAATTGGCTCAGGCGGACCTTATGCCTTGTCGGCTGCCAGGGCGCTGGTGGCCCACAGCAATCTGCCTGCAAAAGAGATTGCCAAAAGTGCCCTTGAGATAGCAGCAGATATTTGCATATATACCAATCATTCATTCGTCTACGAAAGTTTAGAGGAGGAAGCAAGATGAATGCTTCAACTACTCACGATTTCGAGCCTCTAACTCCGAGGCAGATCGTCTCTGAACTTGATAAATACATCATTGGCCAGGACAGAGCCAAAAGGTCCGTTGCCATCGCCCTCAGAAACCGTTGGCGGAGGCAGCAGGTCCCAGAGGAACTGCGTGATGAGATCGCACCCAAGAACATAATCATGATCGGCCCAACGGGTGTGGGAAAGACAGAGATTGCCAGAAGGCTTGCAAGGCTAGCCAGATCGCCTTTTCTCAAGATCGAAGCAAGCAAGTTTACAGAAGTCGGATATGTGGGGCGTGATGTGGAATCCATGATACGGGATCTGACCCATCTGGCCGTTGACATGGTTAAGGCTGAAGAGAAACAGAAGGTGGAAGAAAAGGCAAGGTTCCAGGCTGAAGAAAGGCTTCTTGATCTGCTTATCCCCCCAAGGCCATCCGTAAGTGCCCCTGAGGAAACAGCTAGTTTGAGCGAGACCAGGGAACGGTTCAGGCAGATGCTCAGAGATGGAAAACTCGAAGACCGGTTCGTGGAGCTTGAGGTCTCCCAGAGGCCAGCAGCCCCCATGGTGGAGATATTCGCTGCGGCTGGCATGGAGGAGATGCAGTCGAATCTTCAGGATATGCTTTCAAATGTGTTTCCTCAAAAGAAAAAGAGAAGGCGCGTTACTGTAAAAGAGGCTAGAAAGATACTGGAGCAAGAGGCTGCAGGGCGTCTCATCGACATGGACAAGGTGGTTGAAAAGGCCGTTGCCAGGGTGGAGCAGTCGGGCATCATATTTCTCGATGAAATAGACAAGATAGCAGCTGGTGCAGGGGCAGGGAAAGGTGGCCCAGACGTTTCGCGAGAGGGTGTCCAAAGGGATCTACTGCCCATTGTTGAGGGAACCAGTGTCCATACCAAGTATGGAATCGTTCGTACAGATCACATCTTGTTCATGGCCAGTGGCGCCTTTCATGTCGCAAAGCCTTCCGATCTCTTGCCGGAGCTACAAGGCCGTTTCCCCATCAGGGTGGAACTGGATTCCCTGACCCAAGAGGATTTTGCCAGGATACTCACAGAGCCAGAAAATGCCTTGGTAACCCAGTACAAGGCACTCATGGACACAGAGGACATCCATCTCGTCTTTGAAAAAGAGGCCATAGACGAAATTGCAAGGATAGCCTTTGAGGTAAACGCAAGGACAGAGAATATAGGAGCAAGACGCCTTCACACTGTCATGGAGAGGCTCCTTGAGGAGATTTCCTTTGAGGCCCCCGATGTTGCGCCTCAGACCATTAACATCACAGCAGGCTATGTCCAGGAAAAGCTTGCTGATATTCTGGAAGATCAAGATCTTAGCAGATTTATCTTGTAGGAGCGGATCATGCCATCTACTTCCACGGCACAGGTCCTTATAGAGGCCCTGCCATATATTCGAAAGTTTTACGGCAAGACCATTGTCATAAAATATGGCGGCCACGCCATGGTGGACAGCAATCTGAAGGAACAGTTCGCATTGGATATCATCCTGATGAAATTCGTTGGGATAAATCCAGTGATTGTTCATGGGGGCGGTCCTCAGATAAGTAGAATCATGGCCCGTATGGGTATCGAGCCCACCTTTGTTGAAGGCCAGCGGGTGACTGATGAAGAAACCATGAGCGTGGTTGAGATGGTTCTGGTGGGTACGGTAAACAAGGAGATCGTTGGGCTCATAAACCGCTTGGGAGGCCGGGCTGTTGGCCTTTCTGGCAGGGATGGGGATCTCATCAGGGCCAAACGCATGAAGATCTACAAATACAGTGGAGATGAACGGCCTCCTGAGATCATAGACATAGGCCGTGTTGGCAAGGTGGCTGATGTCAATCCAGGGGTGCTTACAGCGCTGGAATCCAAGGATTTTGTGCCAGTGATTGCGCCAGTTGGCGTTGGCCCTGATGGCCACGCCTATAACATAAATGCAGATCTTGTTGCAGGGGCAATTGCAGGTAAGCTCAAGGCAGAAAAGCTCATTTTGCTTACAGACGTACCAGGGGTACTGGGCCCTGGAGGCGAAAGGTCTGAACAGAGGCTGATCCATTCCATGAGTTTTCAAGAGGTGGAGAGGGCTATTACAGAGGGCATTGTATCAGGTGGCATGATTCCTAAGCTCAAGGCCTGCTTGAAAGCTCTGAAAAAGGGGTGTCACAAGGCCCACATAATAGATGGCAGGAGGGAACACGCCATACTCCTGGAGCTGTTTACCGATGCAGGTGTGGGTACAGAGATAGTCATGTGATATGGTCTTTGCCCTTTTTTCTGCCTGTCACCGCTTCCTTGAAAAGGTAATTGATATCCCTTTTGAAGCCTTCTGGATATATGGGGATGGCACCATACTTACCCAAGGATGTCTGGCCGTTTGTGTCCAAGGCCTTTTTTATTAGAAGCTTTTTCCAAGAAGGAAGTGCCTTATTGTTGGGCAGTCTTACAAACAGAAAGATGGTCTTTGTCAGGGGATACATGCCTGAAAGGATGTTCTTTTCAGAGGGCAGTATATAGTTTGAGCCCTCGCGGGCCGCAACCGGGACAGTCTTGGCCTGCTGTAGGTTCTGGCTCAGGGTACAAAATCCAATTGCCCTTTTGTCAGCCGACACCTGGGCTATCACGTCGCTGTTGTCAATCTGTTCCCTGAAATCCGACTTTATGCTTCCACCGCATAGAACCATCTGCTGGAAGAGTTTTGCTGCAAAGCTTTGCCGAGTGAGACCCATGAGATGCACAGGTTGTTCTATCCATGCGCCGGAGAGGCCAAGCTGGCCCCATTTGGTGATATTGAAAGGATAACCGCACTTTCTCTCTGAGGAAAAGATGGCATCTGCCTGGAACAGGGTCAGGCCCTTTAGGGGGTTGGCCCTGTGAGTAAGGATCATTAGGCCGGTCTTTCCAATCTGAATGGAGAGTATGTCCTGGCCCGAAGGGTTTTTTAGTACTTCGATCTTTCTGGTGCTTCTTTTCTCTGGAAAGGGATTGAAGCCAAAGGCTATGTCGGCCTGGCCCTTCTCGAAATTGGAGAATGTATCAAAGGGATTTGCATTGATAAGTCGGAAGCTAAGGCCTGTATGGTTCTTCTTTGCATCTGTGTAAAGATCTTTTACATAGGATGAAAGAAAGTTTGGGCACAATATGGTGAAGCTTGCGGAATTGGTGCGGATTTGTTCATGATTCCCCTTTTGGGTTGTATTCTGAGCCAATGAAGAAAACGGGATCAAAAGTATGGATAAGATGGCGAGAAATGGGATCATTTGCCTTTTCATGCTTATATCCTCACTGGTATCTATTCAAGCTTGAGATGGTCTTCCTGGAATATGGTTCCAGATAGTTCCTCAAGGGCGTTAATATCGAGGATCGTGATTTCAGGCCCTTGTACCGCTATTATCTCCTCTCTTTGCATCCTGGAGAATATCCTTGAAAGTGTTTCGGGTATGGTACCCAGAAGGCTTGCAAGCTGGGTCTTTGGCATGTCCAGGACCACTCGTGTCCCAGTGGCTTGCTTGTTCATCAGGATCAACAAATAGGTGGCAAGCCGTCCTGGCACTTCCTTTAGTGAAAGGTCTCCTATCATCCTGGCAAAGTTCATCAGCCTTCTTGAAAGAATGGCCAAGAGATTTAGTGCCAGGGATGGGTCTTGTTTGAGTAGCAGGACAAAGCCTGTTCTCGGTATGTAAAAGGTCTTGGTATGTTCCATTGCTGTGGCGTTTGCCGGGAATCTGGCCTGTGCGAAGACAGCAGCTTCTCCAAAGGGTTCTCCTGGGCCGAATACATGGAGGATTTGTTCCCTGCCTTCTGAGGAGAGCTTGAAGATCTTTACCCTTCCTTTGATTATTATGTGGAATCCATCAGCTGGGTCCCCTTCAATGAACACGGTCTGGCGTGGTTTGAATTCCTTGATTGAGCCTACAGACCCTATGTCGTCCAGGGCGTCTTCTGGCAGGCCTTTGAACAGGAAACATCTTTGAAGGAGATCTTTTATTTCTGCCATTACAATCTGAAGGGGTAAAGTTTAATCGCCCTTTTCCTTGCCTTACGGCATGGGCTGTCTTATAAAATAGAGGCCTGAGAAAATTTCTTTCCAGAGGTTAACAGATTGCTTCAAATCTTCTCACAAAAAAAAGACTCGGTAGAGCCCAGTGACCAGATAGAAAAGGGTTGCTGGATTAATCTTGTAGCACCTACTGATGAGGAGATTAACCGGATATTGGACGAGACTCAAGTGTTGCCTGAATTTCTCCGATATCCCCTTGATGTGGAAGAAACCTCTAGGGTTGAAAGCGATGAAGGCCAGATACTCATCATCGTCAAGATACCATTCCCCCAGCACAGTGGCGAGATGGTGCGTTTTGAGACCATACCTCTTGGAATAATCCTGCTTGAAGATGCCATTATAACTGTCTGCCCGGTGGAGACCGAAGTATTGGCCCGGGTTATAGAATCAGCCAGGAAACAGCGTATCTTTGTAAGCCGTGTGCGATTTATCTTCAATATCTTTCTCAGGGTGGCCAGTGATTATCTACGCCATTTGAGGCTCATAGACAGGTTGATGGAAGAATACGAAACCGAACTTCAGCAGTCCATGCGCAACAAAGAGCTGGTAAAGCTTCTAAACCTTGAAAAGAGCCTCGTCTATTTCAATACAAGCCTAAAGGCCAATGACATGGTAATGGTAAGGCTTGGAAGTGGCCGTTATGTACCCATCAATGAGGACGATGAAGATATATTGGAAGATGCTCAAATCGAGAATCAACAGGCTATAGAAATGGCCAAGATCTACAGTGACATTCTCGCTGGCATGATGGATGCCTATGCCTCTGTTATATCAAACAATTTGAATATCGTAATGAAGTTTCTCACTGCAGTGACCATTGTGTTGATGTTGCCAAATCTTGTGGCAAGCATCTATGGCATGAACATAGAATTGCCCTTCCAGCACAATCCCCATGCCTTTTTCATCACAATGGGCTTTTCCTTTCTCATTTCCTTGATAGTGGTTTATATATTCATCAAGAAGAAGATGTTTTAGGAACATCCCTGGTGTGCCATGTCTGACAACGCCTTAAGGAAAAGCAAGGACCCGGAAAAAGAGGCTTGGATAGCCAATTTTTTTACTGAAAATCATCTGGCTTATGAGGCATTTCCCAACGAGGTGGCCTCGCCTGAACAGTTGAAGTTCATCGTATATACTGAAGATGAGCCCTTTTACTATCCATGTTCAGACAAGATATTCAATTCCATCATAAACAAGGAGAATAGCGACTACCTGATCCTTCAATACATGAAGGTGTGGGAAAAGGTTGAACCCCTTGTCACTAATCTGATAGAAGACGATTTTAAGAAAAGATTCCTCCATAGTCTGCTGAAGATCAAATTTCGTCATGAGACTGCATCCCTCGTGATGATGCCCTCTAGGGTTGAAAAGCGGTTACTCCAGATCTTTGTCAGGGTCAGTGAGATAGACAGGCCTTTGTCCCATGAAAAGGAAAAGGCCAACAAAAAGATCCATGAACTTCTGGGCTCAAAAGAGTTCAAGGAGGCCTTGAACGAAAGGCAAGGCCTTGATATCAGCCCTGAGACCCCCCTTGACGAGATCAATCTCGAGATAAATGTCCTTAAATTGAAGAGGCTCATGAGCCTGTCCAGCAATATCGAAAGCCTCATGGGCATGGAAGAGCCCTCTGTGCAAGACTTGAGCAATCTCATGTCCAGGGACATTGAGGGAGAGGGTTGGAAGCAGTTTTTGGATATGCTTAATGAATGGCAGGGTCACGAGACATGGCATTATCTCTTGTGGCAGGGGCCGTCAGCCGGGGCATTTCTTCTGGATCTCGAAATAATTAAGATCCTTCTGCACTTTAGGGTGAAGGTGATCATCTCGGTCAAGCAGGCCTTTTATCATCATGAGATAACCATGGCTGACATTATTGACGATCCTTACCTTGCCGAACATCTGCGGGAAGCTGACATTGTTGCCCGAAAGGACATTTCCAAGAATGAGCTTATAGAAAAGCTTAAAAGCGACAGGACTGTCTTTGTTATTTCAGATGGTACCCAGGAAAAATTCAACCCTCTCCTTGCTTCAGTGACCTTTGCCAGGGCCTTTAAGGAATCGGATGCTGTTGTTGTTCGTTCAGCAGATGACGCCTACTGTATCGAAAGATCCCACTTCAGTTTTACTAGGGATATGATCTTCAGGACCACCAAGGGGCCCAAGGATCGATTGGTCCTGAAAGTCAAACCGAGGCACCCCAAAGTGATCCGCTTCTCAGAAAAGGATCTCAGGGCCAAGGCCGAAAGCCTGATATACCATCTTCAAGTGGAAAAGAGCCGCGGAAAGACCATCATGTTTTATAGTGCCATAGTTGGAAGCATTCCGAATCAGCTTGAAACCGCCAAAAAGATCCTTAAAGTCTTTGTAAACCATCTCAGGCAGAAACAGGAAGGTGTTGTGGTTATCAATCCTGCCGAGCATTTTGAGCCAGGCATGGATGCCGACGATATCATGTACATGTGGGAGATAGTTCAGAGGAGTGGGCTTATCGATATTTGGCGGTTTCAGACGTATGAAGATATAGAAAAATCCTTTGAACTCATGGGGGAAAAGGTACCGCCAGAATGGGTTGGAAAGGATGCTACATATAGCACAGGATGCACAAAGGAGATGCAGATAGCAAGAGAGGTGCAAAAAGAACATCCTGAAATGCAGATTATTGGACCGCCTTGGGAAAAATTCCTAAGGCGCAAGGAATATGGGGTTGGGAAACTCTACGATAGGGCCTTAGGAGATGTTTCCTGATGACAAGAAAGAATCTGGATTTTGAGGACAACACTGCGATAATAGATCTCTATGGGGAACATGGCAGAAATCTCAAGATGATAGAAAATGCCCTCGGCGTGGACATAGACGTCAGGGGCAATCAGCTTACCATTTCAGGGGACGAGGCAGGAATAGATATTGCCCATAAGACCTGTGCACAGCTTTATCAACTCATAGAAAAAGGATACCCCCTCCAGGCCAGGGATGTGGAATTTGCCCTGGGAATATTGAGCGAGGACCCCAAGGCAAGTATAGCCGACATATTTCTTGATAAGCTCACCATCAAGTCTGGGAAAAGGACCATATCTCCAAAAAGTCTGGCCCAGAAGTTTTATGTCGAGGCCATTCGTAACAGTGACATCGTGTTTGGGATAGGGCCTGCCGGCACTGGAAAGACATATCTCGCCATGGCCATGGCTGTCGAGGCATTGCTTAATGATGAGATTTCCAGGATCATCATGGTAAGGCCGGCAGTAGAGGCTGGAGAGCGTCTAGGTTTTCTTCCAGGCGATCTTGAGGAGAAGGTAAATCCCTATTTGCGCCCACTTTATGATGCCCTTTACGACATGTTGCCCTTTGAGAGGGTAGCCCGGCTTCTGGAGCGGGGGATAATAGAGGTGGCACCTTTGGCATTCATGAGGGGAAGGACCTTGAATGATGCCTTTATCATCCTCGACGAGGCCCAGAATACAACCTCATCCCAGATGAAGATGTTTCTGACCCGTATAGGTTTTGGCTCAAAGGCGGTAGTCACAGGGGATATTACACAGATAGACCTTGAAGACAAGAGTAAGTCAGGCCTTGTGGAGGCAAGGCGCCTTTTAAAGCATATTCCAGGCATAACCTTTGCCATGTTTTCCAAAAAGGACGTGGTGCGCCATCCTCTCGTAAAGAGGATCATCCAAGCTTATGAAGAAGATGAGAAAAAATAAGGCCTTGAAAAGCCTCGTCCTTTTAGAGGGCAGGGTCAAAAAGTCATGGCCTGGATCTTTGGTCAGTAGCCATGCCCGTTGAGATTTTGAACAGGTCTGGCCAAGGGATTGACACGACTGTTTATCATCGCATGGCCGAAAGACTTCTTCGTCTTTCTGGCCTGAAGAATCACCAGCTCAATATCCTTTTCATCGATACCAAAGGCATAGAAAGGCTAAACAGGCAATGGTTTGGCCGTCCTCGGCCAACCAATGTGATCTCCTTTTCCATGGAAGAGCACGGTATCCTTGGGGATATTGTAATTTGTGTCCACAAGGCCTTTCAGGAGGCTGAAGAGGGGCTCACCTCTTTCAGAAACAGGATAATGGAGCTGATGATTCATGGTCTTGTACACCTCATGGGCGAAGACCACGAGCTTGGTGGGGAGCACGAGGTGCGCATGGCACAAAAGGAACAGGAATTGAAAACTGCTTTGATCAGGGAGGATATCATGGCGGATCTTTGCATTAACGTGGACCATATAGCAACCATAAGGCAAGCCAGGGGTGGAAGGGAGCCAGATCCTGTTCTGGCTGCAGGTTTGGTGGAACTTGCCGGCGCAGACGGCATAGTTGTGCATCTTAGAGAGGACAGGCGGCACATCCAGGACAGGGACGTTCGGATCCTTAGAGAAGTGGTGAAAACTAGATTGACCTTAGAGATGGCAGCGACAGACGAGATGATCGGCATCGCATCTGAGATCAGGCCAGACATTGTCACCCTGGTGCCTGAAAAGCGGCAGGAGCTGACCACAGAAGGAGGGTTGGACGTAAAGGGCTTGGAGGAATCCATAAAAGAGGCTGTTGACAGGCTTCATCAGGCTGGCATCCCTGTAAGTCTCTTCGTGGATCCAGAGGAGGATCAGATACAGGCCTCCCACAGGATAGGTGCCGAATGTATTGAAATACACACGGGCCGCTATGCGGATGCCCCCGACAAGGCGGAACAGGAAAAGGAATTCGAGCAGATAGTCAAAATGGCTGGCTTGGCAGCAGATCTCGGCTTGAGGGTCCATGCAGGACACGGCCTTAATTATGTGAATACCGGCAGGCTGGCAGCAGTCAGCGACATAGTTGAATTCAGCATAGGACACGCTGTGGTGGCGAGGGCATCCCTTGTGGGCATGGAGAGGGCTGTCAAGGAGATGCTTCAAATCGTGAAGGGTTCTGTCTGATACTGGTTTTTCTTATCCATGATTATCGGCACCGGTATAGACATAGTTCATATTCCACGGATACACAGAGCGGTGGAGCGTTTTGGAGACAGGTTTGTCATGAGGGTGTTCTGTAATGAAGAAACCGCATGGTGCATGAAAAAAAGGGATCCCTATCCCTGTCTGGCAGGCCGTTTTGCAGCCAAGGAGGCCTTTGTGAAGGCTCTAGGCACAGGATTTCGTGACGGTATCATCTTGAGCCAGATATGTGTGTTGAGGCTGGATATGGGTGCACCTGGCCTAAAACTTGCTAATAAGGCTTCAGATATGGCACAGAAGAAGGGAGTGGAGAAGATGCATGTTTCCATCAGCCATGAAAGGGAATACGCAGTGGCGATGGTAGTGCTTGAGGGGAGGGGGAAAAAGCCTTAGAAACAGCCTGATAATCCTGCGACAAATCGTCCGGGATTCAACCAAAAGGCCCTTTTAAAAAGGGCCTTTTTTCTTGTGAATTTTTATCTCTTCATGTTGAGCAGCTCGTTTAGCATTTCGTCTGTAGTGGTTATGACCCTGGAATTGGCCTGAAATGCCCTCTGAGTGGTTATGAGTTTAACAAACTCGGTGCCCATGTCTACAGTGGACTGTTCCAAGGCGTTTGCCGCAATTGAGCCAAGGCCGTTAGTTCTAGGAGGGCCTGTGATGGCAGTTCCAGAGGCCGTGGTTTCTCTCCACAGGTTGCCTCCCTCCTTTGACAGGTCAGAGGGGCTGTAGAATCTCGCCAGAGCCAACTGGCCCAGGGCGATTATCCTGCCGTTGGAGTAAGATCCTGAGATAACCCCTTCTGCATCCACGCTAAGGCTCTCAAGAAAGCCTGCCCCAAAACCGTTCTGGTCATAAAACAGTGTGCTGGAGCGGTTGGCATACTGAGTGGTGGTTATGGTCTCTGGAGACCAGGAGGTGACACTGTTGGTGGCAGAGTCGATCTTTGCCTGGGCTCCGAAGCTGAATTCTATACGTTGAGCCGTCTGGTCCAGCCCGGTAGTAGGGTCGTTTGTGCCTGATGGCGGCTGGAAGAACGCTATGATCTGTGGATAGTTGTGGTCGCCAAAGGCTTGATTTGTATTGGTATTGGCTTCCAGGTTGGTCTCTTCCTGATTGTTGTTGTATCTGGAGATTTCATAGATCCTCTCTATCTGCCCGTCGGGAGTGAACTGGATCTTTCCCCACATGAGCTTTCCTGCATTAGCTGTACCTGCATTGTCAGATTTGTCTTCCTCGGGGTTCATGGCCACCAGGAACTCCCAGGTACGTTCATCACCTTGGGTATTTGGATCATCGAGCTCCTTGTCGAAATAGACAGTCAGGTCGTGGGTGTTGCCAAGGCTGTCATATACCTTGAAGGTAGTCTTGTATTCGTAGTTTACGTTTTGCCTCAATCCACCATTTACTCCACCAGTGGCTCCGTCCCACGTGTCATTCAAGCGATTTGCGCTGTCAACGGGTTTGGCTCCATCATCGAGGTTTACTGCTATGGTAGCAAGGCTCGTGGCCACAGGAGGAGATGTGTTTTGTATCTCTATGTCCTTTATGGCACCGACTATTTCAAAGGTTCCGTCAGGTTGCTCCTCCATGTCCCAACCCTGCACGCGAAGGCCTGCCGGGTTTACGAGGTTTCCACCCTTGTCCACATGAAACTGGCCTGCCCTGGTGTAATAGATGCTGTTTTCTATCTGTGGGTTTGAAACCATGAAGAAGCCATTTCCTGCAATGGCGAGGTCTGTGGGTGAGGATGTACTCTCAAATGATCCCTGGGTGAATAATGGGGCAACATCTGAGATAGAAGAGCCCCTTCCAACCTGGGAGCCACCCCTTGCCGTATTGATGGATTGTGCCATGATGTCCTGAAAGGTGGTGCTTGCTGCCTTGAAGCCAGTTGTATTGACATTTGAGATATTGTCACCAATGACCTGCATGGCATTACCCATGTTTACCAATCCACTGACACCTGAATATAATGAGCTTGTCAAAGCCATTCGTTGATATCCTCCTTATTTTTAAGCCTGTACGTTTTTGACTTCATCGAAGTTCAGGACAGGGCCATCCTTGATTAATATCTTTGGAAGGCCATCCTGTGAGTTGTCGATACCGCTGACTGTTCCCGTGGTCCATGTGTCTATATCTATGTCGTTTTCATTAATATCCGTGGCCTTTATGACGGCATGATATGTGCCAGGAGGGAGCCGATTGCCATCTGAATCGGTTCCATCCCAATCCAAGAAGGCTTTTGAGCCTGGTTCAGCACCAGACATGTCCACCTGGGCTACCTTGTGGCCACTGGAGTCTATTATGGAGACAGTGCATGAAGTTACTCCGTCTTCTGGCATCTGAAGATAGAACGGTTCAGGTCCTTCTGGGCCAATAAAAAGTTCACTTCCCTGATATTCCACATTGTGCCCAAGAAGGTTGATGGCAGATACCGAAGCCGATGTATTTAGGGCACTTGCCATGTCCCCCAGGGCACTGTTGTTTTTGTACATGAGATCCACCATGTTGAACTGGGCCACCTGACTGGCCATTTCTGCGCTTTCCATGGGGTTCATGGGGTCCTGATATTGGAGCTGTGTGACGAAGAGCTTCATGAAGTCATCCCTGCTGAGGGTTGAATGATCCTCTTTGGTCTCGTATTTGATATTTTCCGTGGCATCGGTCTGGTTTGAAACCGGTGTTGTGATTCCTGTAGCTGAGGTCATCTTTACTTCTCCAGATTAAATTATGACGTGTACGCCGTCTGAGCTGGGAACAGTAGTGGACTGGGTGGCCGGCGTATCCATACCTTCTTGGTAGTCATCTCCAAGCCACATGCTCGGGTCTCCGAAGGGAGTGAGCTGGTGGCCTTGGGGATCATTGCCTGAGTTTGCAAATGTATTTCCGCCAACATCCACGTTCACCTGTCCCAGTGAAAAGCCGTTTTGGGACAGATTGTCCTTGAGATGTTGCATGTTGGCCTCCAAAATATGTCTGGTTTCAGGATGATCCGTTACGAAACTGGCCTGGATGTGGTTGTTGTGACTTACGGTGATATTTACCCTCACGGATCCAAGTTCTGGTGGATGAAGGTGAAGCACCGCCCTGTTCTTGTTCAGCTTAACTGCTTGGCTGATTCCATCTGCCAGCTGCTGGGCCACACTTTTCCCCAGGGCTTCGTCTATCTTGACGAAATTGCCTGTCTGTTCAGCTGCGGAAGTGGCGCTCGTATGAGTGCCAGTCTGGTATATATTGTTCGTTGTATCCTGATTGTTTGAATCATCCTGGCCCATGTAGTTAGAAGCCATATCCATGCCGCCAGACGGGGCAGTTACGGCATAATTTACCGATGTGTTGTTTGGCCCTGTGGTCGTGCCGTTTTGTTGGTTCAAGTTTTGGCCTTGGAGCGCATCTGACGATGTCTGGAGGCTGTATGCCTCAAGCCCGTTTTTGTTTGTGGATATGTGCAGTTTTTGAAAGTGAAATGTATTTCCGTCTCCGCTGGCGCCTTTTCCATCCTCGAGTGAGCCGGTGAGCATCTCGATTTCAGCCTCAATGTCTGAACCGGTGTTCCTGCTGGTTATGACCGCCTTCTTTACGTCCAAGTGGACCAGGTTTGTACCGGGTTCGGCAATGGATGAGGGTATCGAAGCCTCGCCATCATTCATGAGAGCATTCACCGTCTGGTCATCTCTGAGGGATAGAGAAGAGCCGCCGTTGTCCGAAGAGCCCACTGAGTAAGACAAAGAAAAGAACTCGATCTGCTTGTCTCCAGTTGGCTCTGGCTGGCTGGTTGAGGGTTGAACCTCCACGTCTTGGGCCACCTGGCTTTGTTCTGGTGCCGTGGCTGAAGCAGCAACCGAAGAAGCAGGGTTTGTCTCATGGGTGTTGACTGTGCTGTACTGTGAAGTCTCTTCTTGTTGGTCGCCAAGGGTTATGCCAGGAGCGATGGAGATTGTACTTCCTGCCCCTGTATCAGAGGCCGTTGTGGATAGAAGAACAGGTTGGTCTGCCTCTTGGTTCCCCGTTAAGTTGCCTGTGGCGACTGCGGTTTCCTGTATATTCTGGCCCGCGCCCTGTTCATTTCCAGTTCCAGAAAGGCTTTGGATGAGGGAGTAAAACATCGTAAGCATGTTTTGAAGCTCCGAAAAGAAACCCTCAAAGGCCTTCTGGGAGTCGGTGGCATCACTATTGGTCCCAACGGCTTGGACTGTACTGGATTGGGCTTCGCCCAGGGTATTTTCACCCGCTGTTGCCACATCATCCTCTTGTCCAAAGAGCATATTCAAGATTTGCAAAAGATCCGCGAATTCGCTGGCACCTTGCTGTTTCCCCTCTGTGGCCTGTACTACTTGAGGTTCAGCGGCCTGTGTGATACCTGCTTGGGAAACCAGGTTATCAAAGTTTCCAGTAGTTAAACCTTGCCCTGCCTTTAGCATCACACTGCCAGAGTCTGGTGCAGTGCCTTGAGGGCTTAGGTTGACAAGTGGTATTGCGCTCATGTTTTTCCCCTTGAAAGGTGTTTTTTTCAGAAAAACGCAAGAAGCGTGCCTCTGGAAAGTATGGCTGAATAGTGTGAAAATAGGGCGCAGGCAGGTAAAAATGCCTGCCTTTTCATGGCAGTGCCCAATATTGTCGGAACAGATTTCCTATGGAGGTAGGAAGCTTGTGCCCCTCAAACCTCACTATAAAGAGTGGCAAAGAGAGCCGCTTTTTGGTTTAATATTTCACTATGACCGATTTTATAGAGAACACCAGGGACCAGTTGATCAAGACCCTTGAGCACACTGTGCAGACAGAGGGGAAGGTGGTCCAGCAGATAGCAGAATCTATCTCCCTTGCCATTGGGGCAGGCCACAAATTGCTTTTATGCGGAAATGGCGGAAGCGCTGCAGACTGCCAGCATATTGCAGCAGAATTTGTCAACCGTTTCCGCATGGAACGGAGTCCCTTGCCTGCAGTGGCCCTTACCACTGATACCTCCATACTGACTGCCATTTCTAACGATTATTCGTTTGACGAGGTATTTGAGAAGCAGGTCCAGGCCCTGGGTCAGCAAGGAGACGTCTTGCTCTCTATTTCCACAAGTGGGCGATCAGAGAATATTCTCAGGGCCCTTAAGGCAGCTTCCCATCGAGGCCTGTCTACTGTAGGCCTTACAGGAGTGAATGGCGACAAGATGGCGCCTCTATGTGACCACCTTCTCAGGGTCCAATCGGACGACACACCAAGAATTCAGGAGGTGCATATCTTTTTGGGCCATCTGTTATGCGATTTGGTCGAAAGGATGTTGTTTGGCAGATGAGTTATCCCGCACCCTTCTCTTTTGAGAAACTGAATACCTATTCCCTATATCAAAGGCCCAGCAAAGTGACTGTGAGTGATTTTGCCACACCAATAGGGCCAGGGCTGTCAGTTAAGGAATTTTTGTCAAGCCTGCCTCATCAGCTTGCAGCCAAGGATCTTAAGGAGGTGGCCAAGGCGTGGGCAAAGGCCATAAAAGCTGGTAAAAGAGTTATATTCGCCATGGGCGCTCACGTTATAAAGGTGGGCCTTAACCCCATCCTCATAGATCTGATGGAAAGGGGCCTTGTATCAGCCTTTGCAATGAATGGGGCGGGTATCATCCACGATTCCGAGATTGCCATGGCCGGCAAGACGTCTGAGGATGTTTCTGCTGTGCTGGGTTCTGGTGCCTTCGGGGCTGCCAGGGAGACAGGCAAGTTTTTAAATGCTGCCATCAAGAGCGCTGCGGAGACAGGCCAGGGCCTTGGGCAAAGCGTTGGCCGAAAGCTCCTTGAAGGAGATTATCCATATAATGATGAAAGCCTACTTGCCAGTGCTGCAAGATTGGATGTTCCAGTCACGGTGCATGTGGCAATAGGTACTGATATTATCCATATACATCCTGATGCAGATGGTGCCAGTATCGGAGCTGCATCGTTTTACGATTTCAGGCTGTTTTGTTCACTTGTAAGTGAGCTTCAAGATGGTGTATATTTGAACGTCGGCTCTGCGGTACTTCTGCCAGAGGTCTTTCTTAAGGCACTCACAGCCGTCAGGAATCTGGGACATGAAGTAACTAGGCTTACCACGGTAAACCTGGATTTCATGCGCCAGTACCGCCCCTTGACCAATGTGGTTAACAGGCCTACCTTAGAGGGCGGCAAGGGCTATAGTATTACCGGACATCACGAAATTCTGGTTCCGCTCCTGGCATCCGCAGTAATTGAGGAACTGGCATCAGCGGAATGAGTATGGTCAAATTTTATGTGGAGGTAGAAAATGCCAATCTACGAATACGTATGTAATGCCTGCGGTGAGGAGTTTGAACAATTGGTCTTCTCTCAAGATGAGATAATAAAATGCCGGAGCTGTGGCTCGGCAGACACCACAAAAAAGATGTCTGCCTTTGCATTGAAGTGCGGAGACAGGTTCGTGGGGACTGGCAAAAAGGCATCCTCTGGTAGCTGTGCTGGGTGTACTAGCACCAACTGCAGTTCGTGTGGGGGTTAGTCCTTTTTTTATGAAAAAACGATTGATTCTTGCTACCAGGCGCAGCAAGCTTGCCTTGGCCCAGAGCAACCACGTAAGGGCCTGGATACAAGAGGCATGGCCTGAGGTCTCGGTCACACTCCTTGAGGTCACGACGAAGGGAGACAAGATACTGGACGTGCCCCTTGCAAAGGTCGGGGGGAAGGGCCTTTTTGTAAAGGAGATAGAAGAGGCCATGCTCCAGGGAAAGGCCGACATGGCAGTTCATAGCCTCAAGGATGTGCCTACTGAAATTCCTGAGGGGCTTGAGGTCTCAGTATTTCCCAAGCGGGAGGATTACAGGGACGCCTTTGTCAGCAATCACTATGGTACCATCGACGATTTGCCCCAAGGTGCAACAGTGGGTACCAGCAGTCTGAGGAGGATGGCCCAGCTAAAGAGCATGAGGCCAGATCTGAAGATTGAATCCTTGAGGGGAAATCTGGATACCCGTTTGAGGAAGCTCGATCAAGGGGATTTCGATGCGATAATACTTGCAGCAGCTGGGTTGAACCGGCTTGGGCTTTCCAGCCGGATATCCTCCCTGATTCCAGTGGATGAAATGTTGCCTGCCATCGGACAGGGTGCCCTGGGGCTGGAATTTCGCACCTACGACCAAGACACCAGACAGATCCTTTCCAGCCTTCACCATGCCGAGACAGCCATATGTATCTCCTGCGAAAGGGCCTTTCTGGAAAGGCTCGAGGGCGGGTGCCAGGTGCCAATTGGGGCCTTAGCCTCCCTGTCCCCCCAGGGTACTATTACAGTCACAGGCCTTGTGGCCGATGAGCAAGGGAAGAGGATTATCAAAAAGAGCCTTTCTGGCAAAGCAGCCGAGAGCAGGGAGCTGGGTTTGAAGCTTGCCGATTTGATACTGGAAGACGGCGGACGACAGATATTAGAGGAAGTTTATAGTGAATGCTGACAAAAAGGGCAAGGTCTATCTCGTTGGGGCCGGACCAGGTGATCCAGGGCTGTTGACCTTGAGGGGCAAGGAGTTGCTTTCCAGGGCCCATGTGATCATATACGATAGGCTGGCAAGCCCGAGGATCATGGAGTTTGCCAATCCCAAGGCTGAAAAGATCTATGTAGGCAAGCGGATTGGCAGGCATGTCGCCAACCAGCATGAGATAAACGACCTCATTGTCAAAAAGGCCAAGGAAGGCAAACAGGTGGTCCGGCTGAAAGGCGGAGATCCTTTCATCTTTGGCAGAGGTGGCGAGGAAGCCCAGATTCTGGCAAAGGAGGGCCTTGCCTTCGAGATTGTGCCTGGGGTAACGTCCGCCATAGCAGTTCCAGCCTATGCTGGTATTCCCCTCACCCATCGGTCCTTCACCGCATCCGTGGCCTTCATTACTGGCCACAGGCGTTTTGATACCAGTGAAGCTCCAGTGGACTGGGAAGGGTTAGCCAAGGGAGTGGGGACATTGGTATTTCTCATGGGGATGTCGAATCTTCCCAACATAACTGAAAATCTTATCAAATTTGGAAGAAGGCCAGACACTCCAGTAGCTGTTATACGTTGGGGTACGACCCCATTACAGGAATCCATCACAGGCACCCTTGCCGATATTGCAGATAAGGTGAAGGAGCATCAGTTCAAGCCCCCGGCCATCATTGTTGTCGGGGACGTTTGCACCGTCAGGGATGATATCAACTGGTTTGAAAGGCAACCCCTTCTGGGTAAAAAGGTATTGGTTACCAGGACGAGGCAGCAGGCTAGCACCCTTGTGAGGCTTCTTGAGAGAAAAGGGGCTGGTTGTATAGAATGTCCTACCATTGAAGTAAGGATGGTGGAGGATACCCATGTGCTGGATGATGCCATAAGGGCCATGGATCGCTTCCACTGGATAATCTTCAGCAGCACAAATGCAGTTAAATTCTTCTTTTCCCGTATCGACCAGTTGGGGAAAGATATCCGCGTACTTGGCAGGACCAGAATTGCAGCCGTTGGCTCAAGCACTGCAGACGCCATACGCAAGCTCCACCTCAAGGTGGATGCAGTTCCAGACGACTTCAGGGCAGAGGGCCTGCTGGAGTTTTTCAAAGGGCAGGACATGGCGGCAAAGTCGGTGCTCATTCCAAGGGCAGTAGTGGCCAGGCGGCTGTTACCAGATGGACTCAGGCAGATGGGTGCAGATGTGACGGTAGCTCCCATTTACGAGACTATTCCACCAGAGATCGCTCCACAGACCCTTGAGCTACTTGAGGAGGAAGATATCGACGTGGTTACCTTCACCAGCTCTTCTACTGTAAAAAATCTTTTCAAGACCGTACCCCATGAAATCATAGACCGCATCAAGTCCAGGGCGAAGGTGGCGTGTATTGGGCCTGTGACTGCAAAAACTGCCAAGAAGATGGGGCTCAACGTGGAAATTATGCCCACCCAGTCCACTGTGCCTGCCCTGGTCGAAGCCATCGAGCAGAGTTTTCTGTCTGCATGAATTAATATTTTGCTATTGAGAAAAGGAGTCATTCTGGTACAAAAGGAATTTCCCTGCTAAAATTCGCATTATGAGCATATACTGTGTAACTCCTGATCCCCCTGAACTTGCCACAGTTCTTTCGCGTATAAGGAAAAAAAAGGAAGATTATGAAAGGTACAACTTTAGTACCCTTCAGGGCAGGACCTTAAGGGCCTTTTTCGATCTTGCTCAGGAGTATGAAACCCTAGAAAATTTTTACAGGGTTGCGGTGTTCGTCCCCAAGATCTTCATGGATTTCGACACCTGTCTCTATCTAGTGGATTTCGAATCAGGGAAACTCAAAAGGGCCTGCGATTCCATGAATGCATTTGGGGTTTGTGGCATGGATCCGCCGGAAGGGGTGGTGCTTTCCCCACTGCCCTACGAAAAAGGTGATTCATTCTTTGCTCCCATCAAGGGAAATAAGAGGCTTCTTGCTGCAAAGAATCTTGCAAATGCTACTGACATTATAGGCATATTCGAGGTCTTCCCCAAGGCGTTGCTGAGCGAAAAGGACAAGCTCTTTTTTGAAAAATACGCCAATAGGATCGGTTACAATCTGCATTATAAACTGTTGGCGAGGCAAAATGAGCAACATATAAAGTTTATCAACACCCTGGTGGAAGATATCGAGCACAATGTCATAGTGCCAAATATCAAATACAAAGTCTTTCTGAATCTGATCAAGCGAAAAATCAGACACCTTTCAGACATATCAAAGACCCTTGAAAGACATATAGAAGAGGCTAAGCAATGCAACTGTCCAAGGATAGCAAGTGCTGAGGAATCGGCGAGGAATCTGGAAAAGACCATTGCCGAATTGTCTGATTGTTATCAGGACATAGAAAAACACTTCAATAGTACAAGCCTTTTCCTTGAAAGCCTTCTGCGCCGTGAACATTTCCAAAAGGGAGAACTTGTCCTGAGGAGGAGGATGTGCAATTTCCGGAAAGAGGTGATAGAACCCCAGATAGAAAGATATAGGGAAAGGCTTGAACGAAGAGGGATAAAGATAGATAATCAACTGGGCGGGGTGCCAGATGAGGACATGCCCCTGGCAGTGGACATCGGGCTTATCTCACAGGTCTATGCCAATCTCTTTTCCAATGCAGAAAAATATTGCCAGGAAATCGTAGACGATTCTGGCCACAGAGTTAAATTTATGGCCTATGGAAGGGAGGTCATCCCCGATTACTTTGGCCCAGGCCAGGATGGAGTCAAGTTCAATGTGTTTACGACAGGCCCTCATATCCCCCCGGAAGAAGCCGCACATATATTTGACGAAGGCTTCAGGGCTAGCTCCACTGCGAAGAATCCAGGTACGGGTCATGGCCTCCACTTTGTAAAAAAGGTCATAGAGGTTCACGGAGGTGTTGTGGGTTATGAACCAGTTCCCCATGGCAATAATTTTTATTTTATCCTGCCATTGAAGGAAACCATTCCTGGAGGAGAGCAAATAGCCAACTAAGCCTTTTCCTTGGGAAAATTTGTATAATATTGTAAAAATATTTTTTCACAATCAGTGAAATGGCTTGACAAAAAAGGGCACCGGTAGTTTAAAGAAATTTAGCAGGATTATCAGGAGGTTGCTAAAAAACTTACAAAGGAGGGATTATGCAGAAACCACGTTTGGCTAAAAAGAGTTTTCTGGGTTTTGCTGTGGCCATGGTCTTTCTGTGTGTTGGGTATCTATCTGCCTATGCAGGTGGTGTCTCACCCAACCAGGAGCTACAAGACCTCAAGGCACAGGTCAAGATGCTGACACAGCGGATCAAACAGCTGGAAGCCAAGAAGGCTCCCTGCCCAGATACCGCAGCTCTGGAACAGAAGGTATCTGAGCTGGAAAACTGGAAGAAGAACCGTTCCAATTTCTCAGTGGAATGGAAGAACGGCTTCAGGATCAAATACAAAGATCCAAAGAGCACCAATGAATACCTCATGAGGATAAGGGCTGGTATCCAGATGAGGTATACCTATGTCTTCACCGATGACGACATCTCTGGTGTTGACGAAAATTTCAGCTCCTTCACCATGCGCCGTCTCCGCCTGTTCTTTGACGGCTACGCACCAAACAAGGACTGGAAATACTTCATGCACGTCCAGTTGGAACCCCAGGGAAAGGTTCACACACATGACGCATTCATCGTATGGCGCCATTACAACTATGCCAGGGTCCAGTTTGGCCGCATGAAGATACCTTACTCCATTGAATACTGGCAGAGCGGTTTTGGCCAGAATGGCGCAGATAGAACCATCTTCACCGGTGATTCAGAGATGGATAAGGACAAGTTTGGAAACCGCACCTATGACATCCCTGGTTACAATGCCAGGCTCAGGGTGGGCAGCCATTTGGACAAGACGACAGAATTTCCCACCGGTGGAATGCTTCTTTACAGGTCCCAGGGTATCAACATCAACGGTGACTTGGACCTGTTCAACCAGAAACAGTTTCTGGTTTACTGGGCAGGCGTATACAACGGCAGGGACACCCAGGCAACAGCCAACTTTGACGACCAGATGCTCTATGTGGGAAGGATTGGCATAAACTTCCTGCCAGGCTCTGATCCCAAAGGCCCAATGGGTTCAAAGGGCTTCAAACACTATTTTGCCCAGGGTGACTATGCCTACAACACCAAGCCTCTTGCAGCATTCATCTTCGGCGCATTCAATTGGAAGAACAAGGTCAAAAACGTCTATAATCCAGTTGACGCAAGTGGCACCTACGGAACCAAGACTGCATTTGCCCACGACATCAACAACTACGGCGGCGACGCTGCACTCCTTTTCAGGTATCTGGGATTCTCTGCAGATCTTGAAGCAGGCTGGGAAGAATTCCAGCAGGCACCCGACAAGAACAACCAGTACAGCTACAACTGGGACCGTTGGGGTGGAAGGGTCAACCTTGGTTACTTCCTGGTTCCAAAGAAATGGGAAGCGACTGTCAAGTACGCATATCTGAAGAGACTTGATCAAAACAACCTGGAAAACAGCCTCGCAAGTGGCCTTGGCCTGGTTAAGATGTCTGAGGATGATGGTTATGCGGTTGAAAAGGACATGCATCAGTTGCGTGCCGGTATCAACTACTATCTCCACGGCTTCAACCAGTACATCAGTGCTGAGGTTGGCTGGTACCATAGGAACTTCTATGAAATCAGCCAGTCTGAAGCGGATGCCCTGGGATTTACCGGAAAGCTGGCCAAGGATCCTGATGATCAAGATGACATCAGGCTGAGAATACAGTATCAGCACTTCTTCTAACGAGAAAAATCAAGGGATCAATATCATTTAGCAACCGGACCCGGGGCAGGAAGCCCCGGGTTTTTTATTCCTTGCCTATTGACATTTTCACCTTTCACAGGTATTTTCCGCACTTGTCAATTAACAAAACCGATCAGTGCGTCGCTTTTTACAGGCGAAATAGCGCATAGACAGAGAACTGGAGGACGTATTGCCATGCTGGCTGTAGTCAAGACCGGAGGTAAGCAGTATAAGGTTGCCCCGGGAGAAGTAATTCGTGTAGAACGGCTTGATGGAGAGCCGGGAAGTGATATCGAGCTTTCGGAAGTGCTCATGGTGATAGATGGAGACCAGATTTCCATAGGGCAGCCCCTCATCGAAAATGCCTCGGTAAAGGCAAGGATCATTGAGCATGGCAAGTCCAAGAAGGTTGTGGTTTTCAAGAAGAAGAGGCGCAAGGGCTACAAGGTGAAAAGGGGCCACAGGCAGCACTATTCCACCATTGAGATCCAGGAAGTCCGTGTTTAAGGAGGTTTGTCATGGCACATAAGAAGGCTGGTGGTAGCTCAAAAAATGGTAGAGACAGCAAGGGGCAGAGACGCGGAGTAAAGCGCTATGGCGGCCAGTGGGTGAAGGCTGGGAATATATTGGTGCGTCAACTCGGGACTAAATTTCATCCTGGTAAGAACGTAGGGCTTGGCAAGGACTATACACTGTTTTCAAAGATAGATGGCGTGGTTAAGTTTGAAACGAGGAGGAACAGGCAGCTTGTGAGTGTGTATCCTGCCTGATTAAAGAAACCTCACAATCGACTGATCTGACCCACACAGTGGCCGCAAGGTATGTGTGGGTTTTTTTATATACAATCAATCGCCTAAGCAATACTTCACGTCACCAACCTGTTCCTATCGGCCTTAGACAAAACGTCAAAATGGAACCATTACATTTAAACGCCTTTTATCCAGTTGATTGGCCACCTTATAAGCTTATATTCTTTAAAATTTAACATGTTTTTTGCAAGGTGATATGAACTTTATCGATCAGGTTGAGATATACATAAAGGCAGGAGACGGTGGCCCAGGATGTGTCAGCTTCAGAAGGGAGAAGTATGTGCCCAAGGGTGGCCCAGACGGTGGCGACGGCGGTCCGGGCGGGGATATAATTTTGGTGGTGGATACCGGGCTCAATACCCTTTATCCCTTCAGGAACAAGAGACGGTTCATAGCAGAAGGCGGTAAAGGAGGGCGGAATAAGAATCAGCATGGAAGGGCAGGAAAAGATATAGTGATCAGGGTCCCCCAGGGCACAGTTGTAAGGGATCTCGAGACAGGCATGATAGTGGCAGATCTTACGGAATCTGGCCAGACCTGGGTTGCTGCAAGGGGCGGCAAGGGTGGTAAGGGCAATGCTCGATTTGCCACCAGCACCAATCAGGCCCCACGTTATGCCCAGCCTGGGCTGCCAGGCCAGGAACGCAATCTCAGGCTCGAACTCAAGCTTCTTGCAGATGTGGGGTTGGTGGGTATGCCAAACGCAGGCAAGTCTACCTTGTTATCCAGGGTCTCTGGTGCAAGGCCCAAGATTGCAGATTATCCCTTCACAACACTGGTGCCCCATCTTGGAGTCGTGGAATTGTCTGATGAGCGTTCCTTTGTAATGGCCGACATACCCGGCCTTATTGAGGGGGCCCATCAGGGAGCCGGCATGGGCCTCGATTTTCTAAGGCACGTGGAGCGGACCAGTGTGCTTCTCCACTTGGTGGATCTTTCCCAAGGGGAGAGAGAGGCACTTGCCGCCTACAAGACGGTACGCAATGAACTGGCGAATTTCCAGGCGGATTTGCTCGACAAGGAACAGGTTGTTGTTCTCAACAAAATCGATATCGTTTCGGAAGAGCTGATTCAGAAGGTAGAGGGCAGATTTTCACAGGAAGGTCTTGAAGTCTTTAAAATTTCTGCATATACAGGTTCTGGCATCGACGAGCTCCTGGAGCATCTTTACCGGTTGTGCATGAAGCAGACAGAGTCTGGCAACCATTTGATTGAGGCAGAGGAAGACTGAATTGGCACCAAAACATATTCTTCAAAAGGCGCAAAAGGTGGTAATAAAGGTAGGCAGTGCTGTCCTTACAGACAGCCAAGGGCTCAATCAATCCGTGGTGTTTGACCTTTGCACCCAGATGGCAAAATTGGCCAAAGATGGAAGACAAGTCATAATAGTATCTTCTGGGGCTGTGGCAGCCGGTATAGGTAAGATGCCAGAGAAGTCTTCTCCCAGGACTGTGCCTGAGAAGCAAGCGCTTGCTGCCATAGGCCAAGGTCTTTTGATGCAAGTGTATGAAGAAGCCTTTGAGTCCCACGGTCTTAAGGTGGCTCAGGTGCTGCTTACAAGGGATGGCCTCGTTCCACGGCGGCGTTACGTAAATGCAAAAAATACCATAAAGACCCTTATGGATTGGGGAGTCATCCCAATAATCAATGAAAACGATACTGTTGCCACAGAAGAGCTGCAGTTTACGGATAATGATGCCCTTTCCGGCCTGGTTGTCAATCTTGCAGAGGCGGACCTTCTGATCTGTCTCAGCGACATAGATGGCCTCTATGACAAGGATCCAAGATATCATGAAGATGCGGTAAAGATCGACACCGTTGAACGCGTGACCAACGAGGTGCTTTGCCAGGCTGGTGATGAACCTGGCCGTGCTGGCAGGGGGGGCATGAAATCCAAACTGAAAACCGCTCACATGGTCACATCTTGTGGCCTTCCTATGATAGTCGCAGGAGGAAGGACCCATAAGGTGCTTGAAAGACTCTTTTCAGGAGAGCCCTTGGGCACCTTCTTCATGCCTGCGCGTCACAAGAGGATTTACGGCAGAAAGCCTTGGATAGCCTTTGCCCTGGAAAGAAAAGGGGCGGTGAGAATAGATTCTGGAGCTGTAGACGCACTTACCACAGGAGGCCGCAGCTTGCTCCCAGTGGGCGTTACCGAGGTTTCAGGACAGTTTCAGGAGGGTGACTGCATAGTTTGTGTGGATTCATCAGGCCAGGAGGTTGCAGTGGGCCTATCCAATTATTCAGCAGACGATCTCAAAAAGATCACCGGATGTCAGACTGCTGATATTTGCACCATCATAGACAAGGAAACCTTGAAGAAAGAGGTTATCCACAGGGACAACATGATAACATTAAAGTAAAACTCTTCGATTTGTCATAAACGGAAAAGGGGGCTGGGAAGACGCACAGCCCCCTTTTTCTTTGTTCAAGGTTTGAAATTGGTTAACGATTAAATGTCATAGTAGAGATAGAATTCATATGGATGGGGACGAAGTTTCACTGCGTTTACTTCATTTTCGGTTTTGTAATCCAGCCACATGTCTATGACATCCTGGGTAAAGACATCGCCCTTGAGCAGGAATTCGTGGTCTTCCCTCAGTGCATCAAGTGCTTCTTCGAGAGATCCTGGTGCAGATGGTATATTGGCAAGCTCTTCTGGTGGCAGATCATAGATGTTCTTGTCAAGGGGTTCACCAGGATCGATCTTGTTTTCTATTCCGTCAAGCACTGCCATCAACATTGCGGAGAATGCCAGATAACCATTACAGGATGGATCTGGCGTGCGGAACTCAATCCGTTTCGCCTTGGGATTTGCAGAATACATTGGCAACCTGATGGCAGCACTCCGGTTCCTGCTGGAGTAAGCCAAGTTCACAGGAGCCTCAAAGCCCGGAACCAGCCTCTTGTAGGAATTTGTGGAAGGGTTGGTGAAGGCGCAAAGAGCGCGGCAATGTTTCAGAATGCCGCCTATGGCATACATGGCCATCTCAGACATCCCGCCATATTTGTCGCCGGCAAACATGGGCTGGCCATCCTTCCATATACTAATGTGGGTATGCATGCCTGTGCCGTTGTCGCCATAGAGGGGCTTGGGCATGAAGGTTAAGGTCATGCCGTGTTTCACTGCTACATTTTTCAGCACATACTTGAACCACATGAGCTGGTCGCCCATTTGAAGCAGGGGCTTGAACCGCATGTCGATTTCTGCTTGGCCTGCTGTTGCAACTTCATGGTGCTGGCATTCAGTGTCTATCCCAAGGGCTTCCAAGGTAAGAAGCATCTCTGTACGGATATCCTGAAGTTTGTCTGTGGGCGGAACCGGAAAGTATCCTTCCTTGTGGCGAGGCTTGTATCCAAGGTTGGGGCATTCATCCCTGCCTGAATTCCAGATTCCCTCAATGGAATCTATTTCATAGAAACAGCCATTCGAGGCGTTATCAAAGCGGATATCGTCGAAGATGAAAAATTCTGCCTCAGGACCGAAGTATGCCGTATCTCCATTGCCAGTGCTCTTGAGATAGGCCTCTGCCTTTTTGGCAATATTTCTTGGATCCCTGCTATAGGCTTCCCTGGTGACTGGATCAACGATGTCTCCAATGAGTACCAGAGTGGGTTCTTCAAAGAAGGGGTCCATCTGAGCAGTGGATGCGTCTGGGACCACAAGCATGTCACTGGCGTGGATTGGCTGCCAGCCCCTGATGCTGGAACCATCAAAGCCAAAACCATCTTCAAAGGAACCTTCGTTCAACTCTGTTGAAGGCACAGTGAAATGCTGCCACACTCCAGGAAAATCCAGAAATCTCAGGTCAACGACTTTAATGTCTTTTTCCTTGATCAGATCTAAAACTTCTTTTGGGGTCATAAAACACTCCTCCTTTAGCAATAAGAATTAGGTTGGTTCCTTTTATCATAGAAAAGGACAAAAAAAATATATTTTTTCTAGGTCAAGCAACTCTTTGCAGAGTACAAGAGGGCATCCTTAACCTCCTGTGTGAATTCACCCTCTTCAAGCCTTTCACCAAGGCTGTCCAAAACGTAAAAGACATCTACTACCTGATCACCACTGCTACCTATCTTGGCCTTGTGGATGTTTATGTCAAATTCCGCAAGTGTCTTGGTAACACTGAAGAGAAGGCAAGGTGAATCCTGGGTGTAGATTTCGATTATGGTATAAAAGTCAGATTGTTCATTGTCGATGATCACCCTGGTATCTGGGGTGATGGATACCTTGTGGGCCTGGCCAGACGCATGGGCAAATTTGGCAGCAAGCTTATGAGAAAGGCTGAGCCTGTTTTGCAAGGCCTTTTTAAGGTCTGTTTCGAGGCGGTTCCAGTCCACTTCCTGAAAGCTTCTGTCTACGCCTGTCCCCACGTCGAGCAGGTCCACTACTGTCCCATCCTTGAGCGTAAATATCTGTGCCTGGAGAATTGACAGGTTGTGCAGGGCGAACACACCACAGATCTTGGACAACAACCCTGTCCGGTCGGTGGTCATCAACAGTATGGACCAGTAGTTGCCCCTGTCTTCTGGAATAATCAGCACCTTGTTTTTTGATAGTTGCTGCCTCAGTTCCAGGTGTTGGGCCACGGCCTCTGGTGTAAAGCTCAACAGGTAGTCCTCTGGCAGGATATCCAAAAGGCCCTTTTTTTCTTTCCCAAGTATTGCGGAGACCTTTTCCTTCATCCACTCGACTGCAGCGATTCTGTCTGGATCGATGAGTTCGTGCTGCTCGAGCAGGTGGGCGATCTTATGATAAAATTCAAGCACCAGGGCCTGCTTCCACTGGGTCCAAACATTGGGGCCTGTGGCCATGGAATCGGCTATAGTGATGAGATAGAGCATTATGAGCCGATCGATGCTCCTGATATGACGCGCAAATTTCAATATAAGGGATTCATCTTCCAGATCCCTGCGGGTGGCGTTATCGATCAGAAACAGATGGTTGGCAACGAGGAAGGTCAGTTCTTCTGTTTGCTTATCGGTGAGAGAGAGGTTTTTGGCCATTGACCTTACTATCTCTGCCCCCTTCTCTGCGTGTCTTCTGCCGTGGCCTTTGCCAATGTCGTGCAGAAAGGCAGCCAGGAACAGTATGTTTTCATCCTTGACGCTGGAAAAGAGGTCTGGATATTTCTTGCGGAGATTGTTGAGGTGGACCACGGTTTCCACAAGGTGCCTGTCCACGGTATTCACATGGTATACATCATGTAGAGCCAAGGCCCTCAAATGTTCAAATTCTGGCAAGTAGAAGCCAAGGAGGCCAGTATCGAGCATCTGGATAAGGCTTTTGGGGCTGGTTGAATTTTTCAAGACCTCCAGGAAATATTTTGCACATCTTCTGGAATAGCGTAATTTTTCAGGGAGTTTTTCCACAAGGCTTGCCACCAGCTTTCTGGAACGGTAATGGAGTGGCAGCCCTTTAACTGCGGATATAGCAAAGGCCTTGAACAGTAGATAGGGCTTTTTCAGAAGCAGTTCCTCATTTCTCAAGAGGACCTTCCCATTGAGGATCTCTATGCCAGGGGCCAGCTGATGAGCCTTTCCCTTCACGGTTTTGGGATTTATCACATCTTCTACGTGTTCAAAAAATAGATCAGATGCAATGGCCACCTGCTGGAGATCAGTATGCACCCTTTTCATAAAACGTTCCACGCCAAGGGCTTCCTTGGAATCATAGAGACGCAGACTTTTTGCTATTTCTTCCTGGTATTCGAAAAAGAGCCTGTCGTTCTTCCGGCCACTGGTATAGTGAAGCCTGTTCCTGATGATTATGAGGTCATTTTTTGCCTCTTCCAGGCTGGTGAACTCCTTTTGATCGAGGAGCCCTTCCTCAAGAAAGGCTCGGGCTGAGCCAATGCCAAAGAGCACCTTGCCAGTCCAGAACATGGCCTGGAGGTCCCTGAGCCCCCCTCTGCTTTCCTTGATGTTTGGCTCGAGAAGATACGTGTGGTCGCCAAATCTACGGTGCCTTTCCAGTCGGTGGGCCATCATGTCCTGAACAAATCTCTTTCTGCTTCCCCTGTCAAAGCTTTTCCACAAAGCCTGTGACAAATTTGTAAAAAGCTTCTTGTCTCCACATATCAATCTCGCATCTAAGAGGGCCACATGAAAAAAGAAGTCCTTTTTCATGTCTTCAAGGCACGCCTTTATGGTTCTGACTCCATGGCCTACCTCGAGCCCTGCATCCCACAGGGGATAGAATACGGCATCGGTGACACGCTCAACCAGATCGCCTGCCTTTGGGTCGTAAAGGAGGAGCAGATCTATGTCAGAGAATGGAAAGAGCTCCCTTCTGCCGTAACCACCAAGGGCAATTAGTGAAATACCAGCCGGTTTTTCACCAAGTGATTCCACAAGACGCTGGACGATAAACTCGTCCATGAGGGACGAGTGGTGAATCAACAGGTCTCTTCCAGAAAGGCCTTGGTCCCAGAGGGCGGCAAGGGCCTGCCTTGGAGAGAGAAATTTTATCAATTCCTTTTCAGCAGCAGCTGTTTCCAATTTTTTAGATTTTCAAGACACCGTTAGGCCATCAGATGGCATCTTTTCCATGTTCTCCTGTCCGTACCCTGATAACGTCTTCAACAGGAAGGACAAATATCTTTCCATCCCCTATCTTCCCAGTGTTGGCTGAACTCCTGATCTTTTCCACAACCTGATCGACGATATCGGCATTGACTATGAGTTCTATCTTGATCTTTGGGATGAAGTCTACCACATATTCAGCACCCCTATAGATTTCTTTGTGGCCTTTTTGGCGTCCATGCCCTTTGACCTCGGAAATGGTCATGCCTCTGATGCCGATTTCATTTAGACCTTCTTTGACGTCATCGAGTTTGAAGGGCTTGATGATTGCCTCAATCTTCTTCATATTTTACCTCCCTTACTGGGTATATCCTATTTCACTATGCTGGGTGAGATCCAGACCTGTAATTTCCTCTTCCTCACTTACCCTGAGACCTATTCGTTTGTCCACTACTTTCAATATAACAAGACTAACGGCAAAGGAATAGGCAATGGAGGCCCCGGCTCCAATGGCCTGGATGATAAACTGGTGTGGATTGCCAAAAAAAGTCCATTGGCTCCATCTGGATTCCAGAAGGTGGAAGCAAAGAGCCCTGTTGCCAAGGCTCCCCAGAGTCCCCCTACTCCATGCACTCCCACCACGTCCAGGGCATCATCGTAACCCAATCTGTTTTTCATGAGAACGGCAAGGTAGCAAAGGCTACCAGCAACGAAGCCAATGACAATGGCAGACAAAGGCCCAACAAAACCGGCAGCAGGGGTAATGGCTACGAGGCCTGCAAGGGCGCCAGATGCAGCTCCCAAGGTGGTTGGTTTGCCTTGAATCTTCCATTCGGTGAGTATCCATGATAACAGCCCGGCTCCTGTGGCGATCTGGGTAGTAAAGAATGCCAGCACAGCAATGGAGCTGGCAGAAAGAGCGCTGCCAGCGTTGAATCCAAACCATCCAAACCACAAGATACCTGCTCCAAGGATGGTCATGGGAAGATTGTGGGGATGAAATGGCTCACGCCCCCATCCCTTTCTCCTCCCCAGCACAAATGCTGCTGCAAGGGCGGCACAGGCCGAATTTATGTGGATCACAGTGCCGCCTGCCCATTCCAGGCTCCCAATGAAACCGCCTATGTCAGGGCCAAAGACCAGTGAATAGCCATAACCTATCCAAATGATGGAAACCAGGCCAAGGCATGCAAAGCTCTGCATGATGGTGGCCAGCACATTTTTTTGGCGTACGAGCCCTCCGTAAAAAAGGGCTAGGCCTGGGGTCATGAGCATCACCAGGGCGGTGGCAGTCAGCATGAAGGCGGTATCTCCGGTGTTCATCGAGTAGGTGCTCCTCTGTACGTATTAATCGTTGTAGGCTGTTTCACTATGTTGAGACAGGTCAAGGCCCTGGACCTCATCTTCGAGGGGAACGCGCAGGCCAAAGACTGCGTCTACGATTTTGAGCAGTATGAAGCTTGCAATGAATGCATAGACGAGCACTACCAAAACGCCAAAGGCCTCTGTGGCAAAGAATGCAGGATTGCCAGCCAGGAGGCCATTTGCACCGTCTGGATTGATCAACTTTGAGGCGAATATGCCAAGACAAAGAGTGCCCATGAGTCCACCAAGACCGTGTATTCCAACGACATCGAGGCTGTCGTCATAGCCTAGCCGGTTTTTCATGGAAACGGCAATGTAGCAGCAGATGCCAGCCAGGATACCGATTATTATAGCCGAAAGTGGGCTAACAAAACCTGCTGCTGGCGTTACGGTAGCCAGTCCAGCTATGGCACCAGACGCAGCTCCAAGGGTGGTGGCCTTGCCCTGCTTGATTTTTTCCATAAAGCACCATGAGGCCATACCTGCCATGCCTGCAAGATGAGTGGCCACAAAGGCTGTAGCTGCCACTCCGTTTGCAGCAAGGGCACTTCCTCCGTTGAAACCGAACCAACCAAACCAAAGGAGGCCGGTTCCCATTAATGTCATTGGGAGATTGTGGGGCAGGAAACTTTCCCGCTTAAATCCCTTTCTAGGCCCCACTATGAGGGCTGCTGCCAGTGCGGCAGCACCTGATGTCAGGTGGACCACCAAGCCACCCGCAAAGTCCAGAACACCTTTTTGGGCAAGCCAACCTCCACTCCCCCATATCCAATGGCAAACCGGGTTGTAGACAACGACGGCCCAGAGGAGGCTGAAGATTATGAATGGACCAAACCTCATCCTTTCAGCAAAGGCGCCAGTGATGAGGGCCGGTGTAATGATTGCAAACATGCACTGATAGATCATGAAAACCAGTTGTGGAATAGTCGTGGCATAGGTAGGGCTTGGAGCTGTTCCTACTCCCCTTAGGCCAAACCAGGAAAGATCTCCAATAAACCCTCCGACGTCTGGCCCAAAAGACAAGGAATAACCTACGAAGACCCACTCAAAACTGATAATTGCGATCATTATCAGACTTTGCATGATGGTGGCCAAAACATTCTTGTTTCTGACCATTCCACCGTAGAAAAGGCCCAGGGCAGGGGTCATAAGGAGAACCAGGCCTGCCGAGGCCAGAATAAACGCTGTGTCACCAGATGAAATTGGCTGCATAATCTTTTACTCTCCTGCAAAAATCAATCAGGACAGTGCAAGTACTTTGCCAATAGAGATTTAGATTCAACTAATTGATTTTGTTTAAAATCTCCAGTGAAGCCCCCATTTTTTGGTTACATTTTTGAAAAATCAGAAGGAGAAAATTACAATTTTGTAAAAATTTCGTTTTTGAAATCTTCGATAAGTCCCCTGCTGGAAATGAGATTTTTGGGATCTTTTAAATATCTTATGAGAAGACAATGGAAGTTTTTCTTCATCTTTATTGTTTGGATGCTCGGTTTGGGTGAGATAAAGGCCCCACTGGGAAAACATATACAAAAATCAAGTTGAATTTTGGTTCCTCTCTGATAAATTGAACTCAACAGAGCACATTGGTGGTCTAATTTGAAAATGAGGGGATGATATGAGAGCAACAAGAATCTTGGGGATCGGTTTGGCTTTTTTGTTTATTTCATTTTTGCTGTGTTCTTGCGGCAGCAAGACAGAGTCTGTATCCGGGCCGGGTACAGGCATACCTGTGGAACAGGTCAAGAAGGGCGAGGCCGGAAAGGCACCAGGCAGTGAACTTCAGGAAGGTGTTATAGGAAGCGAGGGAATCCGGGAGCCAGGGGCAGAGAATGCCATAAGTGAAGCCCGCACCAGTGCTCCGTTCCTGCCGGTTTATTTTGATTTCGACCGTTATACCATCAGGCCTGACATGAGGGACAGAATGGAGAAAAATGCCCAGGTCATGCTTGATCACCCAGATATAAAGATAGAAATTCAAGGAAATTGTGATGAAAGGGGTACTAATGAATACAATTTGGCCCTAGGTGAAAAAAGAGCCAAGGCCGCCAAGGATTATCTTGTTATGATGGGGGTGAGCCCAGACCGCATATCAATAGTCAGCCTTGGTGAGGAAAAACCCTTGGATCCCGGGCACAATGAAGCCGCATGGGCTAAGAACCGCAGGGATGATTTTATTATATTTCGTTAGGGCCTTCTGTCCTTCAAAGTAAGAGAGATTGTTGGGCAAAGTTCTGTCCGCAGGCTTTCTCATCAAAATCCTTGTCTAAAATTTACTATGCACAGTCTTTTCAGGCTGTGCAGCTTTTTGTATGGAGGTTGTAAAGATAATGAATTTATTTGGTAAACGTGTTGTCGCTGGTTTCTTTTGTGCTGTTTTGTTGGCTTCCTTTGTCTTCTCAGATTCCTTGGTTTATGCACAAAAAAGCCAAATAGCTGTAATCAACATGCAGAAGGTGCTACGAAATTCCAAGGCAGGGAAGAAGGCCATGGCTGAACTCAACAAAAAATTTGAGAAACTGAAGAAGCAGCTCCAGGCAAAGCAAAAGGAACTCAAGGCCTTCAAGCAAGAAATGGAGAAGAAGGCCCCCTTGATGAATGAGGAGGCAAGGGCTGAGAAGGAGCGTCAATATAAAAAGATGCTCAGGGAATTCAAGGACAAGAGTGACGATGCACAATACGAGATGCGTCAAGCTGAGTCAAAGCGGATGGAACCCATCTTGAAACAGTTGGAAAAGGTTGTCACCAAGATAGGCAAGGACAAGCATTATGTTGTCATAATGGAAAAGAACATGCCTGGAATCTATTACACCTCGCCAGATGCAGATATTACCGACCTTGTCATAAAGGTATTTGATAGTTCAAAGTAAGATTACATTGTCACCCAATTCTATTTCTATAAGGTTAATTTGATTATGTTTCGGATCGACTTAAAAAAACAGGAAAGCCTTAGTGAAGAGCAGCTCGAGATACTGTCACAGATGTGGCAGCGTTGTGCAGGACGTATAATCATTTCTACAACGCTGGCGAAAAGCGGCCATCCAGGAGGCTCTCTTTCATGTCTCCATGCACTGCTTGTTTTATACGCCATCTTGCGCCATGATCCCGAAAACCCAGACTGGGAAGATCGGGATAGAATGATCATAAGCATAGGCCATATTTCTCCGGCCGTTTACGCAGTCCTTTCAGAATATGGTTATTTTACAGAGGAGGCCTTTCTGACCGAATTCAGAAGGGCGGGTTCTGCCTTTGGCGGCCATATTGAGCAGGGTGTGCCTGGGGTGGAATGGAACACAGGCAATCTCGGCCAGGGATTATCTGCGGCAGATGGTTTTGGTCTTTCAGCAAGGCTACTGGGGCGGGACAAGGCCCGCACCTTTTGCCTCATGGGAGACGGCGAACAGCAAAAGGGTCAGGTGGCAGAGGCCAGACGCTTCGCAGTCAAATATGGCCTCAAGGATCTGTTTTGCATCGTGGACAGGAATCATCTCCAGATTGGCGGAAATACAGAAGAAGTGATGCCAGTAAGGGTTCGGGAAGAATATGAGGCAGCAGGGTGGAATGTCGTCTATGTGCCGGACGGAAACGATTTCAATCAGTTCTACAAGGGGCTGAGGAGAGCGATTCTCCATGAAAACCTCGTTTCCGAAAGACCTGTAGTCATTGTCAACCGCACAATAATGGGTAGGGGAGTATCCTTCATGGAAGACAAGGCCAAGTATCATGGCTCTCCTCTTCCATTGGACATGGCCCAAGATGCCCTTAAGGAGATCGGACTTGATCCTGGAATCCTTGATGAATGGGCAAAAAAACGTGAGGCCAGAAAGATTTCGCCTGTTACTCATGCCTTTAGAAAGATGCCTACTCGGCGTATAGACCCTGGTGAACCAATCGTTTACGCAGCAGACCAGGTGACAGATTGCCGTTCCGCATATGGAAATGCCCTAAAATCCCTGGCTGAAAAGAACAATCTCGGCAAGGAGCATCCCAAGATAGTAGGGTTCAGTTGCGACCTTGAAGGTTCTGTGAAGATGCAAGGTTTTCACGAGGTTTCGTCCAATGCCTTTTTCGAGGTCGGGATTCAGGAACATCATGGCGCGGTGTGTTCTGCCGCCATGAGCCGGGATGGCTTTGCTGCCTTTTTCAGTACCTTTGGGGTATTCGCTGTGTGCGAAACCTATAATCAACATCGCTTGAGTGACCAGAACCACACAAATCTCAAGGTGGTGGCCACGCATGTGGGCCTGGATGTAGGTGAGGATGGCCCTACTCATCAGTGCATCGATTATATTGGGATCATGGAAAATCTTTTTGGCTTTTCCATTTTTATACCGGCTGACCCCAACCAGACAGACAGAATCGTAAGATATGTCGCCTCCACTGAAGGGAATTTTTTTGTAGGTATGGGCCGTTCCAAGATGTCCGTGGTTTTGGATGAATATGGCAAACCTTTTTTTGGACCCGACTATACATTCGTCCCAGGCAAGGCGGATTGGCTGAGAAGGGGAAAGGACAGCTGTACCATTATAGCCTACGGCTCTGTAATGCCCTATGTCCTGGATGCTTGGAAGACGTTAACGCAAAAGGGGGTAGATGTATCTGTCCTCAATACAGCATCCTTGAAACCTGTTGACGAAGAGGCCATATGTGAGGCTGCTCAAAATGGCCCCATAGTCACTGTGGAGGATCACGTGGTCCATACGGGCATCGGTGCCATCACTGCCAGGACCCTTATAAGACATGGCATTTGCCAGAAGGTGGTAAATCTTGGAGTTCGTTCCTATGGTGCCTCTGGAAAACCGGCTGATCTTTACAGGATGCAGGGTCTAGACAGTGAAGCAATAGTCGAGGCTGTCATGGGTATTTGATATAAGTAAAAATCTGTTTTTGGCCTGACAAAATAAAAAGGCCCAAGTCATTGTGACCTGGGCCTTTCTCATTTTTGCGATTTCTAAGTGGCTCTGATTATCCTAGAAGAACCACAGAAATTCTGCAGCAAAGCGCATGGAAACGTCATCGCTGTCTTTTCCTTGTTCAAAGTCAACATCACGGCCATAGGCGTTGACTGCTTGGGTAATATCCTTGGCGCCAGCTCCTGGGAAGAGGAATGCTGCTCCGCCCTTAATGGTAACTGACTTGAAGAGCTGGTAACGGATTTCATTGTTCCACTCAACACCCATGAAGCTATCTATATCGACATTTCCTGTTACACCCATTGTGGTGAAGTAGTTTTCAACTGCCTCTGTCTCATTGAACCACATGGCCATTACATGGGTTATGTAGGTCCAATTGCCGTATCCGGCATTGATTCCGCCACCGACCATGCTGAAGCCTGGGTTATCAAGAGCAGCTGCACCGTTGATGCCACCGCCGCGGACTGTTCCATAATATGTCGGGAACATGCTGTAAAGGATCTGGCCCAAGAATGGGTTGCCATCGTGAGATATTGACTGCTCGCTTCCGAACCTTGGAGTGAACCTTGTGATTCCCACTGCTGGGGTAAAGCCTTCAAGGTCATCGTCATTGGGATCATCATCACCCCTGAGCCAATAACCACCCACGTGCACCTCAAATTTCTTGATGCCAACCATTTCATGGAGGTCTGCCAGCAGATCTCCGTAGAAGGCATAGGAGCTGATGTCATAGTCGATCTCGCGATCATTGTCGAAGGTTCCGCCTACATAGGCAAATTCTGCCATTGGATGGAAGATACCGTAATTGCCTTTGTAGTTGATGGCTCCAAAAAACCTATCTATATCGATATGGTTGCCCTGCTGATTGTTCTGGTCATAAAGGAAAACGCCTTCCACATAGGTATTCTTCATAAAGGTATAGCCGAGTTTGCCCATGTAAAAGGTGCGGTCGGTGTGGGACTGCTGGGTTGGAGGGCCTATGGGGTTGACATTCCTCTTGACGTCATCATTTGGCGCTCCGTCTATGCCGGCATAACCAGCCTCTTGCTCGTCTTTCTTGATATACCATGCAGCCCATTTGAAGCCATTGGCACATCCTGTGATACCCAGGCCTGGATCATCATCGCCATAGATCAGGCCTCCAAATCCCACATCAGCGCCCTTGACGTCCCATCCACCATTGAAACGGGAATTGATCCAGGGCAGATTGAAGGATGCATTCAACCTTTCAATACCAAACTGTTGGCTCTGGAGACCATATGCGAAGTCTGTGCGGTCTACAGCAGTCCTATCCAGGGTGGTATCAGATTCCAATGCAAAGTACACATCCCAGTCTTGGTCGTGGGCAAAGTTGAAAAACAGCCTGTTCTCACCACGGATATAGCCGTCTTTTAATGCGCCGCCAGCTTCATTCAAATGGTCCTTGAGGCTGCTGCCCAAGACTCCAACCTTCCTCATGATACCCACTGCTCTTTGTTCCTGTTCCTTGCTCAATTCACTGGATGTACCAAAATCTCTACTGATTTCCTGCGTGGGTACCAGGCGTACCTGAGCGCCCATCCTGATTGTAATATCTCCAAGTGTCTGGACATTTACTGTACCTGGACCCGCAAAGGCCAAGGCTGCCGTAAACAGTGAAATCATGGCTACGGCAAATACAGTCAAGATCTTTTTCATTTTTTCCCTCCTTAAATGAATGTTTGGATAATCCAAAAACTCCTTACGAATCCATTGGGTTGTCTCTGTTTTTTCACCTCCTGTCTATCTGTTATTTTTGATCTCTTTTAATGACCCTCCCAACTAAAAAAGATCAATTTATGGTGATGAGGCTTACTTGCTCATTTCCTTGACCATTTGCTGAGAATACGTATTGATGCGCTTTTCATACGCTTCTCTCACTATTGCGATATCTCTAATGAACAGTTCGAGTTCTTTCGGTGTAAGGGATTGGTGGCCATCACAAAGGGCTTGCTCTGGCTCTGGATGACACTCAACAAGGATCATGTTGGCCCCTGCTATTACGCCTTGGGCTGCGGCATTGAAGATATCCATGAGGCCATTTGGCGCTCTGTCCTTAGAGCCAATTGAATGGCTCGGGTCAACACATACAGGAAGCCTTGTGAGCCTGTGAATTACTGGTACGTGTATGAAGTCCGCCATGTTTCTATGGGGGGAGCTCATGGAGGTCTTTATCCCCCTGAGGCAGAAGACGATATTGCGGTTGCCCTCACTTGCTATGTATTCACAAGCATTTAAAGATTCCTCTATTGTGAGACCCATCCCCCTCTTGTACAGGACAGGTAATTCTGTCTGAGACCCAACCGCCTTTAAGAGTTCAAAATTTTGGGCATTTCTGGTGCCTATCTGGAGCATCACTCCCGTGGGATTGCCAGCCTCTTCAAGGGCCCTTATGATCTCCTCAATGTGTATTTCCTTGAGGACCTCCATCGCAATTACCTTGATGTCGTACTTGCCTGCAAGTTCAAATACCCACGGCAAGCATGCGGCTCCATGGCCCTGGAAGTCATAGGGGCTGGTTCTAGGTTTGTAGGCTCCCATTCGAGCCGTGACAATTCCTAGCTCCTTGAGATCCTTGAATACCTCTTCCACGTATTCCGGGGTGTCAACGGCGCAAGGGCCGGCAAAGATATTCAAGCCGTCCTGATCGAATTTGACTCCGTTGTAAGTGAAGCCCACAGGAACAAAGTTGACGTCGTGACGCCCGATTTGCCTGTATTTGGTGGAAACCCTGACCACCTTCTCAACCCCTGGCATGGAGCTAAGCACCTCTTCAGGCACGTTATGGGTGGGGCCAATAAGATGCACCTCCCTAACTGTACGGGTTTCTCCTGTGAGTTCGATTATCCTGATATTTAGGCCTGGAAAATTTTCCAGAAATTCATAGATCCTTTTTAATTCGTGGCCGTCCTTGTCCACACTTTCCTTAAGAATTAGTATCATGCTATCTCTCTAACCTGTTCATAATGTAGTAAAATTGCTGCCTGAATGCATTTTGGCCTTTTTTATTTAACACTGGGCCGACGGCAGGTCAACTGCCTGAGTTGCTGTTTTTTTAAGCTGTTACAATTTATAAATATGAGATTAGCATAAAATAGTATCTATTTGAACAATCAATTGGAGGGTCAACTTTTATTTTTCAGCCATGTTAGGCGCTCCACTCCTTGAACATTGGTGCAGGCACGTTTAAGGGCGAATCGCTGGCCAATGAGAAAGACCTTTTCTTCGGCACGCGTAATGGCAGTATAGAACCACTTGTTGTTCAGCATGATGAAATGGGAATTGGAAAGGGGAATCACCACGATCCTGTATTGGCTGCCCTGGGCCTTGTGGACTGTCAAGGCATAGGCCAGTTCCAAGATGTCACCCAGATGGTCGAATTCATAGGCAACCACTATCCTTTCGGGATAGACTACGAAAAACTGCTCGCTTTCCATGTCGATTCGGGAGACCAGCCCTACATTGCCATTGAAGATTCGCCTGAATTCCTGACGAGAAAATTGTTTGCCATTTCCTATGAATTCATCCCAGGGCATGACTTCCATGTCCTTGTTCTGGAGATGTACTACCTTGTCTCCCTCCTTGAGGCGGATACCAGATCTAGTGATGCTTCTGGATTTTAAGGACGGGTTGAGTATATCCTGAAGCCTGTTGTTCAAGATTTCTGTTCCAAGCTGGCCGATCCGCATGGGAGTGAGAACTTGAAAGTCCCAGGATGGATGAGTCAGCTGTTTCACGTAAAAGGCGGCAAGTTCCATGATCCTGTTCAGGATGGCCTGGTTATTTTCTTCTCGGAGTTTCTTTAGCTCCTTTTCGTTTTTGTTTTGTCTCTTGATGGAAAATATATTGTGAATTTCCAGGTTTTCATATGAAAAATCGTTCCAGTTACGAAGCTCAACGCCTTCCGGGACTCGGCCCTGCCTGATCTCATTGGCAAAAAGTGCAAGAACGCTGTCTTCTCCCTGCCTGAATATCTTGGTCAGATGTATGGATGGGATCAGCCCTGTAGAAAGCGCATCTGAAAAGACGTTTCCTGCGCCTATGGGCGGAAGCTGTGCCGGATCTCCAACGAGGATCAAAAGTGTGGTGGGCCTCAGTGCCTGTGCCAAGCGGTAGAAAAGGGATAGATTCACCATTGAGGCCTCATCCAGCACGATGACCTTGTAGGGTACTGGATTGTCCGGGCCGTGTTCAAACTGGTTTTCCCCTTTATATTTCAGCAGGGAATGGATGGTCACTGCCTCGTGGCCAGTGGTCTTTCTGAGGCGTGACGAGGCCATTCCTGTAAAGGCACAACAGATTATGTCTTCCCGGTCGACATAATATTGTCCTAGAAGCTCGAGAATTGCCCTGCAAACCGTGGTCTTTCCTGTGCCTGCATAGCCAGCAAGCCCAAAGACAAGCCGGGGCTCAGTGGCGATCTTCTTGATTATCTCCTTTTGTTCATCTGCAAATTCAACCCCTTTCATAGCCTCGTAACTGGTGATAAATTCTTCTACCTCTTCCAGGCTGAGGGTCTTTCTCTGCCATGTTTTAGATCGTTCAAGAAAGAATTCCCTGAGCTTGTCTTCCATGTATTTATATGAAGAAAGGCCTATTTCACCTTTTTCCCCCCTGACAATCACCCCTTCGAGGATCATCTTGTTCACAACCCCTGAGATCCTGGAATCTGTGACTTGGGCTTCCTCAGTGGCAAGGAGTTCTTTTGCAGCAGTCAGAAGGTGATCGCTTTCCAAGTAACAGTGTCCTTGGGATTCAGCTGCATCTACAAGAACATGATTGATGCCAGCCTTTATTCTCCATGGCGAGTCTGCTGCTATTCCCAGGGCCAGGGCTATCTTGTCTGCGGTCTTGAAACCAATGCCACGCACCTCAGTGAGTTTGTAAGGGTTTTCCTTGATGATCTCCAAGGATTGGTCGCCAAAATGGTTATAGATGCGCACCAGCAGATTGGGTGTGATATGGCCTCTGCCACCAAGATATGAGGCAAGGGATTTGAGGGCCCTGTGTTTATGCCAGGAGCGCTTGATCAAAGACAGCCGTTTTTCCTTTATGCCTTTGACCTTGAGCAGTCGTTCCGGTTCATTGTCCAAGATATTGACTAGCTGTTCTTCGCCGAACTCTTTTATCAGGTTTCTGGCCATCTTGTCTCCCAACCCCTTTACCACCTTGCTGAGGAAAAAGTGGAGCTCGCTTCCCATCAAACAATACTGGCTGAAGTCGAACTGGCGTCCATACTTTGTCATCTTCCAGGACCCAATGAATTCAAATTCGGCTCCCACAAGGCCTGCATTGGAGGCAAGTTCACAAATATGGCCCTTTACGGTGAAGCATGAGCCCTTTTTGGGTTTCACCCTTAATATGGCAAAGCCGGATTCAGGATCAGAATATGTGATTCGTTCTACAGTTGCCCTGAGTTTTATTTCCTGTGGTGGGCTTTGTTCCATATCACTATTGAGGACCGTAAAGATATTCAGCCTCGTTTTCTAGGGTCCAGGGCATCTCTGAGCCCTTCTCCAAGAAGGTTATAACCTAATACGGTGATGAGTATCGCAAGGCCAGGGTATACTGAAAGCCACCAGGCTATCTCAAGATTGTCCTTGCCTTCAGTCAGCATGTTGCCCCAGCTTGGTGTGGGAGGTTGTACTCCTATTCCTAAAAAGCTTAGGGCACTTTCCGTGAGTATGGCACCCCCGACTCCCAAGGTGGCGGAAACGATAATGGGTGCGATGGCGTTTGGAAGAATTTCACTGAATACGATTCTCATGTTCGATGCGCCTGAGATCCTTGCAGCAAGCACGAAATCCCTCTTTCTGAGGCTTAAAAATTCTGCGCGTACCAGGCGGGCAACCCCCATCCACCCCGTAAGTCCTATTACGGCCATGATGTTCCAGATGGATGGCTCGAGAAATGCGATAACTGCCATTATCAGGAATATGGAGGGAAAACAGAGCATTATGTCCACGAAACGCATGACGATGGTATCTATCCACTTGCCATAAAAACCAGCAAGTGCACCAAGCACCGTGCCCACGGCAGTGGCAATACCCACGGCCACAAAGCCTACAAGCAAAGATATTCTTGAACCATAGATGAGTCTGGAAAGGCAATCGCGGCCCAGGGAGTCTGTTCCAAGCCAGTGCATAGAAGAGGGAGCCTCTAGGATGTGATAGGTGTCTATGGCCTGGGGGTCATAAGGTGCCAAAAGTGGTGCAAGCAGTGCTGTCATAAACAATACAAACACAATTACGGAACCGGAAATGGCCAAGGGGTTGGCCAGCAAGGCGGCAATAAAGGAAAATATCTTATTACGTCTTTTTTCTGGTGCAGCCTTTGCCATGGAATTCTATTCCTCCCCCCTGAGGCCTGTCCTTATGCGCGGGTCCACGGCTGCATAGCCCATATCGGCCAGCAGGTTGCCAAGTAGCGTAAGTACTGAGACTATGACCAAGTTACCCATAAGCACAGGATAATCCCTTGCCATGACGGATGACCACATGAGCTGGCCCACACCAGGGATGGCAAAGATGGATTCAAAGATGACGCTTCCACCTATCAGTCCGGGAATAGAAAGCCCCAGAATGGTAATCAGGGGAAGAAGTGCATTGCGAAGCGCATGCCTATAGATCACCGTGCCTTCAGGAAGCCCCTTTGCCCGTGCCGTGGTAATAAAGTCCTGCCTGAGGACCTCCAGCATGGAGGATCTGGTATAACGGGAAAAACCAGCCAGACCACCAATGGCTGACACGAATACAGGAAGCACTAGGTGCCTTGCCCAGTCCAATACCTTGTGCCAGGTGTCCATGCTTTCGTAGCCCATGAGGGTGTGAAGGCCTGATACAGGCAACCAATTGAGCTCTATGCCGAAATAGAGCATTAACAGAAGCGCCACCCAGAAAGCAGGTGCAGCATAGGCAACAAAGACCAGAATAGTGGTGAGTTGGTCAAAGAGGCTGTTTTGGCGTACAGCAGCCCTTACCCCAAGAGGGATTGATACCACGATGATCAGTATCATTGAAAGCACATTGATCAGGATGGTAACAGGAAGCCTTTCCTTTATCTTGTCCCAAACCTTTCTCCTGTCTGGGGAAAACGAGCGTCCAAGATCCAGTTGAACCAGGCCCTTGAACCATTTCGCGTACTGAACGTACAAGGGTTTGTCCAGTCCATACTGTGCCCTGAGCCTTTGTCTCATTTCTGGCGTCATCTTTGGATTGAAATCTGCCTGAAGGCTCATGGGCTCACCAGGGGCAAGGTGCATGACAAAAAATGAGATGAGTGTGATCCCTATGAATGTGGGAATAAGGGTCAATAGCTTCTTTGCAATCCAGATAAGAAAGTCCATATGCTAACGCATCATATATTTTTGTTCATTTTTAGGGACCCACCACCTGATGAAATTATAGCTTATGCCTGCTGGAGCTGGCTTTATCCCGTGAAACCTTGCATGGACAATTGGAAGGGCCATGGGTACATACAGAAAGGTATAGGGCTGATCCTCAGCCAGGATCTCCTGGATCTTGAAATAGATCTTTTTTCTCTTGTCCCTGTCAAAGGTCCTTCTTCCCTTGATGAGAAGGCGGTCCACCTCGGCATTCTTGTAACCGATGAAATTGAGCTCCTTTGGGCCGGTCTTGGATGAATGCCAGATATCGTAGATATCAGGGTCCTGGCCCAAGGTCCAGCCCAGGATTACCGCCTCGAAACGCCTCTTGTCTATGAAGTCGTTGATAAATGCCGTCCATTCTAGTTGCCTGATATTCATCTTTATCCCTATCTGGCCCAATCTGTACTGGATGATCTGGGCAGTCTTGTCCCTGAGGGAGTTGCCTTGATTGGTAAGGACGGTAAAGGAAAACGGGATACCGTTTCTGTCCAGTATGCCATCTCCATCAGTGTCCTGCCATCCGCATTCCTTCAAGAGGTGTTTGGCCCGTTTAGGGTCATAGGGATAATGTTTCACATGGGGATTATAAAACCATGCATCTGGCTTGTAGGGGCCTGTGGCTTCCACCCCAAGGCCTAGAAGCACACCTCGGATGATTTCTTTCTTGTCGATGGCATATGATATTGCCTGTCTGACCCTTTTGTCCTTGAAGAATGGATGTTTCAGATTGTAACCAAGATATGTATATGAAAACGAAAGATATTTATACTTTCTAAAATTTTTCTTGAAAAAGGGCGTATTGGTCTGCCGCTGGTACTGAACAGGAGACAGGCTCATCCAGTCGAGTCCGCCAGCCTTGAGCTCCATGAACATGGTGGCAGGGTCTGGTATTATGCGCATGATAAAGCCGTCGAGATAGGGCCTTCCCTCGAAGTAGTCTGCATTGGCCACGAGTTCTATCCGCTCCTGGGTCTTCCAGAGCTTCAGTTTGTAAGGGCCGAGCCCTACAGGCTTGCGGGAAAGGGAGCTTTTGGTGATGTCTTTTCCCTGGAGGAGGTGCTTTGGCAAGACCACTATGTCTCCCCATGAACTCAGCGCTGGTGCAAAGGGTTCTTTGTACGTAACCTTGAATGTGTAAGGATCTGGCGCCTCTGCCCTTTCCACTTCCAGAAAGTCGCCTGCATAGGCGGTCGGGGTTTTAGGGTCCACGATTGTATTGAAGCCAAAGAGCACGTCGGCGGAGGTGAAGGGAGCGCCATCTTGCCACTTGATCCCATGTTTCAGGTGAAAGGTTATGGTCTTGCCTTCATTGGTGATTGTCCACGACTCAGCAAGGTCTCCAACCAGGTTGAGGTCCTTGTCGTATTTCACAAGGCCATTATAGATAAGACTGGCTATTTCATGAGATGTGGCATCAGAGGCCAACATGGGGATGAGATTCGAGGCATCCCCTATGGAGCCCGATATGATGGCATCTCCATAGTCTGGGCCTTCACCTGATCGTGCAAACACGAAATCGACCGGGTTCAGGATGAGAATGGATAGGATGAGACAAACGGATATGGCTGGAATCTTTTTACAGGGCATCCCTTGCTGCTTTTAACGCCTCTACACAGGAATATGGTATGCGAAGGTTGCCCTTACCACGTCCGAGCTTGATATAGGGCTTGGCCTTGCCATGATAATCACTGCCTCCTGTGGCTACCAGGTCGTATTTTTTTGATATTTCAAGGCATGTTGCAGTGAAACCTTCATCATGTTCGCTGTAGTAACATTCTATGCCCATAAGTCCTTGTGCTTTCAAGCCTGAAACTATCTGTTCCAGTTCTTGTTTGTCTTTGGCCATGAGTGAGAAGGGATGCGCCAGAACCGGAACCCCCTGGGCCTTTCTTACTGTCTCAATGGCTTCCTGGGGGCTCAATATGGATTTTGGCGCGTATGCGGGTCCGCCCTTTTTGAGATATTTATCAAATGCCTGGCCCACTGACTTCACATAACCCCTTTCAACGAGAAACCTGGCTATGTGAGGCCGGCCTATCTGTCCTCCAAGGGCGATTTCTTCTATTGCTTGCATTGTAATGGGAATGCCTAATGTCTGAAGCCTTTCTATAATCCTGGGGTTTCGATCAGCCCTGGCCTTTTGAACCCTTTTTAAAACCTCATGAAGTGCATCTGAGCCTTCATTGATGAAATAACCCAAGAGGTGCATGTTCCCCTTGGGAAAAGATACGCTAAGCTCCACCCCTGGAATGAATTCCATGTCTTCCCGTTTGGCTGTCTGCCTGCCCATTGGAAGGCCCGCTGTGGTGTCATGATCGGTAATCGAGATTGCCGAAAGACCTGCCTTTTTCGCCAGGACAATAAGCTCCTCAGGTGTGTCGGAGCCATCCGAAGCAGTGGTATGGGTGTGGAGATCACATAGTTTCATTATTGTTTTTTTCTTCCTACGGTTTTCTCAAGATCTCTATCCTGGCCTTTTCCCTTTGGTGTTTGAGCCAGTCAGAGAAACATGTCTGGGCCTTCCACTGTCTTACCCTTTGTTTTATTTCCCCTTTCTTTTTGGCAAAGGCCTTCATGTCGGCATCATCCTTTGTCCCTTTTAGATGGAGGACGAAGAAAGACCTGCCATAAGAAGAGATCTTTTCAGGGAAAGGCTTCGCCTTGTAAAGAGAAAGGGCATCCTTGACCACAGGCTCTGGCAACTTGCCCCGTGCCGCTATATCTGTCCTCTTGAAGAAGCCCGTATCTTCCATCTTTAGACCAAAGTGTTTGGCCGCCTCTTCGAAACCCTTCTTTTTGGCCATATCGAGAATGTTTTCCGCCTTTTTTCTGCACAGCTCCAATGAGGCATCCTGGATATATGCATTTTTGACCTTGTCTTTTACTTCCTTGAAGGCAGGGATGTAAGGGGCCTTTTTGTCAACGACTTCTGCAATGAGCACACCTTTGGGAACCTCAAGTAAGGAGCTCAATTCCCCTTTGCCTAAGGAGAATACAGCCCCCAACACTTGGGGGTTGTATCCGAGAATGGGAGCCGGATGGCTGCGCGGGAAAAATCCAGTCACTTCAATGGTCTTGTTGGCACTTTTTGCATAGCCTTCTAGGCTTCCAAGCTCGATGATGGTGTCATACGCCTTATTGGCCTGATCCCAAAGAAGCTTTTCCACCTTTTTGGCCTTGATCTTTCTTTCAATGAGCTTTCGTACTTCCTTGAGGCTTTTGTCCCTGGCAGGTTTGATCTTTTCGAGTTTGATTATGTGAAAGCCAAATCTCGTCTTGACAGGCTCACTGACTTCACCTTCCTTCATGGAAAACACCTTTTCGTCAAAGGGTTTTACCATCACGCCCTTTTTAAAAAATCCCAGCTCTCCCCCCTTTTGGGCTGTGGCAGGGTCTTGGGAATACTTCTTTGCAAGGGCGGCAAAGGATTCCCCAGCCTTGATCCTTTTGGCAATAGATAAGGCCTTTTGCCTTATTTCTGCTGTCTTGGTGGCATTGGCATCTGTGGGCACCTTTAGGAGTATATGGCTGGCCTTTCTCATCTCAGGAACATGGAATTCTGCCTGATGCTCTTGGAAATAGCTATTTATCTCGGCATCTGTGGCATTTACTCCCTTTTCAAGGTCTTTTCTGTCAAAAAGGACATAGCGGAGCTTTATCTGTGGATCTGTCTTGAATTCCTCTTTGTGGGCCTGGAACCACTCTTTCAGTTTGGCATCTGTGGCGTTTACAGAAGGTACACAATCTGATGCGTTTATCTTTATAAATTCGATGTCGATTTCTGCGTTGTCATATTTGTAATGTTGAATGGCTTCGGAATCTGGAACGAACACACCTGCAGTCAGCAAGGCTTGGACCTTTCTGAGATACATCTCCTTCCGGACGTTTTCTTCGAAATCGACAGGCTTCAAACCGGCATTCCTGAGTGCAGCCTGATAAAGGCGTTGATTAAAGATGCCATCTTGCTTGAACGCTGGAATACTCAGTATGACCTGTTGGATCTCCTTGTCGGTTACGAGCACCCCCATCTTGTCTGCTGCTTGTTCTATGAGTTTGCTGTCTATGAGTTGGTCGAGAACTTGTTGTTTCAGGTTCATCTGCTTGAGGATACTCTCTGGTAGGGATCCCCCATACATCTTGCGGAGCCTTTCAACCGTATTGTTGTAGGCCTTTTGGTAATCTTCCACCAGGATCTTTTGGCCATTTACCTTCGCCATGATGTCCAGGCGTTGGGATCTGAATGTTCCCACTCCCCAAAATATGAAGACCACGACAATGGCCCCCAGAATAAATTTCATCAACCAGGACGCTGCATTTTTCCTTATTATGTCCAACATCGTTCCGGGATTTCTCCTCTCGTTGTAAAGATTTTCAGCAGGGTGCGGCTTGACTGGGCCGGACCAGAGCCTTCAAATAGCAATTCTTGCCGTCTTTCTATAAGACAATAGGAAACGCACTTGTTTCAAATTGCCTGTAGGATGCCTTTTAGTTCAGATAATGTCAAGAAAGTCCTTTTTTAATCCAGATAACTGGAGTATTGAGTGGCCCGACGACCAACAGCCCTTATGGTTCTGTCATAGTGAAGGGGGCGAGCCCATGTCAGAATCTCCACTCGTCAAGCTCACTGTCTGTGGCAGGCTCTCCAATATTTATGATCCTTTTAGGCCCCCCATCAATCCTTTGAACCAAAACCTTGAACTGTCCTTTGTCTTGGAGCTTTTTGGAATATCTCGCACAGATACGGCCAGCGATCTCTACCGCCTTGTCTGAACAGGAGTAGCGGACTATACAAATGGGGCCTGGCACCTCTTTGGGCCGGACCAACAGGTCCCCTGGCAAGGCGAGCCGTTCAAGCTTCATGTTTTCCGCCTGGTTCCTGCCCACCATGACCCAGCCTGTTTCTTCTATTAAGAAATGTCTGCCTGTCTGGGCGGAGATGCAATCCGTCTTTGAAAAATCTGGCCACGTCTCAAAGATCCTTTTGAATCTCCGTGAGAGTATAGGGTCAGCCAATACGCAGCCACCTGCAGGAGCAGGATAATCCGTTATCTTGAATCTTTTTGCAAGGGTCATTTGCAGCTTCCGGCTCCTGCCTGAAATGGCAGGCAAAAGGTCTCTGTTCACCAAGCCCTCTTTTTCCATAGGGGTTTCAGGGAGAAATCTTGCCGAAAGGGGTCTCAGCAGCTTGCCCTGGGCACCGCTGTCTCTTTCTATTATCCAGAGGGTGTCCTTCCTTTGGGACATGGGGCGCTGGCCCAGCACCTCTCCTGTGGCAATAAATGATGCCTCAAATTCCTTCATGAGAGAAAGGGCCTTTTTGACCATTAGGATCTTGCAGTCGATGCACGGGTTCAGGTAACGTCCGTATCCATGGGGAGGATTTACCACCATCCTGAGGTATTCATCCGAAAGGTCCACGAGGTATAGCTCAATACCATATTTTTGCCTGACCTTCTCGATATGTCCCTTTCTCTTTAACTCAAATCCGAAAAAAGGGGATGTGAACTGGATGGCAACAGGCCGTATACCCTGTTCCTCTATGACCTTGCATGCAAGGATGCTGTCAAGTCCGCCGGAGTACAGTATCAAGCAGTTCGTTCGCATATCTTTTGGCTGTTTCCGTTTCTCCACCAAGCATTCTTACTATCTCATCAAGGCGTTCTTTGGGTGAAAGCTCCCTTATTTCACTGATAGTAGCACCGTGTCTGTCTTGTTTTTCCACGACGAGGTGTCTTTCTCCCATGGCAGCTATTTGAGGAAAGTGGGTGATGGCTATAACCTGATGGGTTTTACCCATTTTTTTAAGCTTTCTGCCCACGTTTTCAGCTACTTCTCCACCTAATCCAGTATCTATCTCATCGAAAACGAGTGTTTCTTCTATTTCCTGCTTCCCTCCGATGCTTTTAAGCGCAAGGAGTATGCGGGAAAGCTCTCCTCCAGATGCCACCAGGGCGAGAGGCCTGAGAGGTTGGCCAGGATTGGCCGAAAACGCAAATTCCACCTGGTCTGCCCCACGGCGGGATACTGATTCTGCGCTTATTTCCAAAGGGCAGGTGAGCCGTACCTTAAACCTGGCCCTTTGAAGGTCCAGTGATGACAATTCTTGGGCAACAGCCTCTTCCATGGCCTTGCAGAGACGTTTTCTCTTTGTGCTCAGTTCCTTGGCTGCCTTACAGAGTTTTTCATCAGCCTTTTTTAGCCTCTCAAACACGTGCTCCATCTCATGTTCCAGGTGTTGATACCTGTCGAGTTCCTTTTCTAAGGCTTGTCTGTGGGCCAGCACATCAGAGATTTCAGGTCCGAATCTCTTCTTCAGGCCTTGGAGTTTGAAGAGCCGTTCTTCAATGCTGTCGAGTTTGACGATGTCTGATGGCAGAGCATGAAGGTAGTCCCTGATGGACATGGCTATGTCGTCCGCCTGAAAGCTTATGGCTTCCAGTAATTCCCTGAGTGGCTCAAGGCCTGGGTCTAGCTCCACCATTTTGGACATGGAGATCCTACAGTTTGACAGTTCTTCCGTGACGCTGCCCTGGGCTCCGTATAGCCTCTGATAAATTTCATCTCCGAGTTCCCGGAGTTTGCTGGAAGAGCGCAGAAGTGACCGTTCTTTTTCCAGTTTATGCTCTTCGTCTTCCTTGGGGTCTACGTCATCTATCAACTTGATTTGCCACTTGATTCTCTCTATTTCATCCTCTCTTTGGTCGTATTGCTTCTGGAGCTCCTGGGCCTTCTTTCTCAGTCTTGCCGCATCATTGTAGAGCCTTGCCAATTTTATTCGGTCCCTATGAAGATTTCCAAAGTCGTCCAGCATCTCCAACTGCCTTTCTTTCTTCAAGAGATTTTGAAATTCATGCTGGCTTGCGATATTCAAAAGGCGTGTGGCAACGTCTCGCAGCTGCTGAAGAGTAGTGAGATTGCCATTCAGGTATACCCTGCTCTTTCCTTTTGAATGAATAACCCTTCTTATGACCAACTCACCTTGAATTTCCAGGCCTAAATCACCAAGTGCCTTTTCCAGATCGGCAGAGATCTCAAAAAGGGCCTGAATTGTGGCATATTCTGCGCCAGGTCTGACGACCGATGTGTCTGCACGGGCTCCAAGTAAGAGTTTCAGCGCCTTTACCAACAGTGATTTACCTGCGCCTGTGGCACCTGTTATCACAGTAAATCCAGAATCAAAAGCAAAGGCCGCGCGTTCCATTAGGATGAAATTTTCCAATATAAGTTCTGCAAGCATGGAGGTTGTATTTCTTCTATATCAATGACATCCCGAGGGCCATTTCTCGAATGTAACGAAACCAATGGGGTAATAGATCAAGCCATGTGGATACCATTCAAGATATTATGACAAATCCCTAAAGTCCACAAATGCTTCGGTACAATATGATGGATTCTAAGTAAGAGAGGGTCAAGGGGATGGGAGTAGGCGTGATGGCCTCAACGCCATTCTAAAGGAAAGACTAGGGTGCCTCTTGGAGAGGCACCCCTTTTTCGATGCGATAGAGGAGCTGTTTACACTTGATCGTGGAGACAGGTCCTATGTAAGGTCAGGTTAAGGGCTAATGCTCGCTTAATGAAAAGGCCTTTCCAAAAAAACGTTCACCAAGCAGGAAACCTCCAAGGGTCAAGCAGATGCAACCAAAGACCACGAAGAATTCTGCCGGTGACGGAGTATATGGCATAAAGACCGGTAAGTTGTCCCAACCGTAGAAAACTGGTACAGACTGGCCTACCACCACCAGGTCAAAACGCTGGAAAAAGCCTCCAATAAGCGCCAAAAGGGAAGCGGCCGACATGGCAGCCACATTGTTGACTTGTGTTCCCACGAGAAGCAGCAGAGGTATCACGATGCCGATGACAGTCTCAAATACCCAGAAGTTTGTGGACAAGGGGCCCTTGATAAGGTTTAAGGCTGCCAGCTTGGCTGCTCCTCCTCCAGTGAACATGATGATGAGTTTCCATGTGGTTGCTATGGCAATAAGAAAAAGCGTGAGTGCAAGGACCTTTGCAACTGTTCTAAGAGCCACAAAGTTTTTCTTGTCCATTTCTTCGCCGCGAATCATGTAGGCGATATGGGTGAACAGGATTATACAGGCTGCACCACTCATGACAGCTGAACAAAGGAAGAATACAGGCAACTGTGCGCCGTACCAGAAGGGCCTTGACGCAAGGGTTCCAAAGACTGCTCCCAGGTTGGAATTTGCCCCCACTTCGGCAAGTGCGCCAAGCACGCCTACATATAGGGCCATGCGCCATTTCTGAGTCAGGATTCCGTAAAATTCCACAAGCATACATCCAACTGCAGCGCCATAAAGGGTTCCCATCCACCAGATGTTGGATGTAAGATTGGGTGAAATAATGTTATAGATTAGCATCCTGTGAGGGCTTTCAAGTTCAACCCCAATGGACAAAAAGGCGGAAAATATCGTGATTATCGACAGGTACACAGCCCTGTTTGCGACTGGTGCCATGGGATTGCCACCAAACGCATGGCTGATGGCCGCAATGAGAACCAGTCCAGTGGATATTATGGCAAAAGAGGCATAGTTGGAAATCAGTATGCCCCACGGTACCTCCCTGGTCACTCCGTAGATATGTTCATGGCCGTAGATAAAGCCGTAGACGCCAAGGGCAAGGACCCCGGCGACGACTGCTAGAAAGGCCACACCTAGGAGCACCATACCGGTGTTTACGCGTGGCTCTATCCAAGCTGTCAGTGCTTCCATTGCATTTGACATGATCTATTCCTCCTTCTCCTGAATGAAAAATACGTAAGCTGTATACTTATACCTTTTTTCGCAATCATTTTCAAACATTTTCCTGAATTGTCATTCAGAAAATTCATCATAAAACTCGCAAGATAACGTTAATGATGAAATTTTTCTCTTGCTTATAAACTGAATAACTGCTGCAAAATCAGGATCATGGTGAAAATAATCACAGAAAATGGATGCAAGCTCGAACATCAAAGGGAAAGGTGGATGCAGGCAGAAAAGGGTTTGTACGTGCCTATCTTGAAAAAGAGAAAAGGGAGCCTGAAGGCCCCCTTTATTTTTTTATGTGGGTTTACAAGGGTTGTTCCATGGTTATTATCATGCCAATTCCAACCTTTCGAGGATCTCTTTAGTTGGCTTGCCATCTGGGCCCCACCCTCTCACGCTGTAGTATTCAGGGAGCATTTCAGACAGCCTTGCAACATTACCTTTTTGGGGACCCGATGGGATAGGTTCCTTTAGCAACCTGTCTGGCAGGGTATCTTGTGCTGTGTCCATGCCGAGTTTCAGATTCAGGAGCCTTTCCATATTCCAGATCCGTTCACCGCATTGCATCATCTCATCTGTGGTGTAATCAAAGCCAGTCGAGGCAGCCAACAGGTCGCGATAATCGTCTGCCCCAAGGCAGAGCGAGCTGAAAAGACAAAGCCCAGTTGAATCTATTACTGCCGTAAGGTCCTGAAAGATCTTTACCCACTTGGCCTTTCCTTCTATGGCAAGGGGATCCAGTTTTTCGGGAACTCCAAGGATTTCAGGCGCTATGAGATAGCCCCTGACATGGCATCCTCCCCTGTTTGACGTAGCATAAGACAAGGCCTGGCCCTGCACGACCCGTGGATCGTACGCAGGAAGTTCCTGCCCCTTGACAGACATGGATGTCTCAGGAGCGTGATAGAGCGCCGCAAGCCTCGCAGAACCTTGGCCGAGCTTGAGGCCAAATCCTTTGGCCATCCCTATGGCATGGGTGTAAAAGAGGAGGGATTCGGTATCGCCAAATCTAAGTTCAGGACCATTTTCGAGCTCCTCTTGCTTGATGAGGCCTTTTTCGTACAGCTCCATTGCGCAAGCCAGGGTGACGCCACACGAGATGGTATCCATGCCCAAACGGTTGCAGATATAGTTGGCTTCAGTGATAACGGCCAGATCCTTTATCCCCATACAGGCACCCATGGCCCAACCACTTTCATATTCAGGGCCTTCGCCTTTGTTGCCAGTGGGGCTTTCAGTTACCCTGGCACACTTTATAGGGCATGCCCAGCAGCCCTTGTTCTTTTTGAGGTAGCCCTTGGCGACAAGCGCCTCGCCGGATATTTGCCCTGTGCCCTCAAATACAGATTCTTTAAAATTTCTCGTTGGATATGCCCCGGTATCGTTTATGATATTGTCGAGTACTTTAGTGCCAAGCTTTGGCAAGGCTTCTCCTGTGATAGGGTCATTTTTGAGCTTTTCAACCTTGGCTCTTATGATTTCCATGAATAAGTCCTTGTCGGGAGCTTGAGGCCTTTTGTCACCCTGTACCACCACAGCCTTCAGTTTCTTTGAGCCCATGACCGCCCCCACTCCAGATCGTCCGGCCGCCCGGTGTTTCTCGTTGATTATACAGGCAAATCTGACGAGATTTTCACCAGCAGGCCCAATGCAGGCAATCTTTGCTCCCTGATTGCCCTCCTCTGACAGAAGAAGGTCTGTGGTTTCATGGGTGTCTTTGCCCCAAAGGTGGGCACCATCCTTTATCGTGGCACCTTCGTTGTCAATGGCGATGTAGACAGGGCCCGCAGCCTTGCCCTGAACCATGAGCATGTCCCATCCAGCCATTTTGAGCTCTGCGCCAAAGTTTCCCCCTGAATTGGAGCAAGCCACCAGGTTGGTTAAAGGGCTTCTGCAGATGGCCATGTAGCGTCCTCCAGTAGGGGCTGGCGTGCCTGTTAAGGGCCCTGTTGCAAAGATAAGGGGGTTGTCAGGGCCTAATGGATCGGTTTTTTCATGGATCATGTCCTTCAAAAGGTATGTCCCCACGCCTCGGCCGCCAATAAAGCGTCTCAAGACCCCTTCATCTAATGTCTCTGTAGAGGTCTGACCAGTTGACAGGTCTACTTTCAATATCCTGCCGGCATAAGTTCCAGACATTGTTTCCCTCCATTTCCTTTATTTTTAGGTATCGAGATGAGGTTATTATATCTGAGAGAAGATGAATTTTATACCACGGATTTCAAAAAATATGTAAGTATGGGAAGTTGGAAGAGAGGCGTTAAAGGGCACTTATCGTCAGGGGCCCTCAAGAAGATAGAGTGGCTATCCTTTCGTGTGGGAAACTAAAAAGGGATGTGCCATAGGCACACCCCTGCTTTTTATTAATGTTGTTTTTCGAGGTACTGTACTAAGGGTTTACTACGTTCCAGCCCCTATTTCTCATGCAGTTTATATAGGCCTGCTTGTATTTTCTCTCGGCATCTATGCCCTTATAGGCACCGCCACCAATGCCTCCGGCTGCAGCTCCGATTGCTGCGCCTTTACCTGCATTGCCAGTTGCCGCGCCTATTGCAGCTCCGGCTGCAGCCCCTATTGCACCACCAATGAGCCCGCCCTTGATGGTTTCTTCAGGGGTATAGCCAGAGACCTGTTTTGCCAGCATTTTGCATTCTGCCAGATCCTGAGTATAGCTGCGCTGAGGCGGAGGCGTGGCAACAGGTGCCGGGGTAACTGGCCTGGTTACCTTGGGAGCTGGCGGTGGAGGGGGATACTGGGCCTGCGGTGGAGGGGCAACTGGCTGACGCGCTTGAGGCGGATACTGCTGGGGATATGGCTGGGTCTGGTACGCCCCTGGTGAAGATGATGGGTCTATAGTAGGTGTCCAGCCATTTTGAGAAGCACAGGCGGTAACAAATAAGACACTCAAAAAGATTACGAAAGCCGAGTATAGCTTGGACATGAATTGACCTCCTGAAGGGTTGTTTGATGTTACTTAGACAAAATAATAACTGCCGGGGGGATTGGCAATCCCCTGGTTGGCATATAGACGCAGGTACAGATATTTTGGGTTTTTCCAGAAAAAAGTATTTGTGGAGATATGGCTTTTGTGTCATGGGCCTTCGCTTCGCCTGAGAATCTGTAACAGGCCCATTCCAATCGTTTCCAAGACCCTTCCAGGCCCTCCTTGTTTGCAGCAGACTTGAAGCGGGTTTGTTCAAATTGGACTTCTAAAGCAGTTGGTATGCCGCGGTTTTTACTAAAAAGTCCTTCAGAGGGCTTTTACGACTTTGAAAATAGAGGTTTCCGAGAATAAGGGTGCCTCTCTAAGATTTTGTTCAAGGGTGGGGCGCATGAGGGAAGTAACCGTATTCCTGATATTTCAGGGATTCATTCTTGTTAGGTACTAGTGTGCCAGAAGAAGCATTTTTTGATGTATGTAAGATGAAACAGCTCCTTGCTTTTGCGGTCCCAAGAACATATCTGTTATTTAAGGAAAACAACCACCACTAAGCCGTGATTAAGAAAAATCCAAAATAATTCCAAGGGAGGAGTGTATTGATGAAGATTTTGATCTTGACTGCAGATGGCTTTGAAGATACCGAACTTCTTTGTCCCATGTACAGATTCAAAGAAGAAGGTTTTGAAGTGGATATCGCCGCTCCAGAGTGGGGGCAGGTAAAGGGTAAGAAGGGCTATGTAGTGAGTGCCAACCTGTCATTTGACGAAGTGGAACCATCAGCCTTTGACGCGCTGTTTTTGCCTGGAGGAAAGGCGCCGGATCATCTGAAGCACATGCCAGACGTGCAGAAGATGGTCAGGGCCTTTGACCAGGGCCAAAGGCCCATTGGGGCCATTTGTCATGGACCCCTGATTCTGGCAAAGGCAGGAGTGCTTCAGGGAAGGAAGGCCACATGTTATTGGAAGGTGGCGGAAGATATACAGGCTGCCGGTGCTAGATATGAAAACGTCCCTGTGGTGAAAGACAAAAATTTAGTAACATCCAGGGAACCAGCTGATATTCCACATTTTATGAAGGAGTTCATTGCCTTGCTCAAGCATTATAAGTGAGACAGTTATCTACTATGAGAAGAAAAGACAAAGAAATCTTTGAAGAGTCTGCCATCAAATCCATTATTGAAAGGGCCAATGTCTGCAGACTCGGCATGGTTGATGGAAATAAACCATATGTTGTGCCGCTTTGCTTTGGGTATTGCGATAATGTCCTTTATTTTCATGGTTCCTCGAAGGGCAAGAGAATTGACATCATACGAAAGAATCCAAATGTATGTTTTGAGTTTGATATAATTGCGGAGCCTATAGAATCAGAAAACGCTTGTGACTGGAGTATGAAATACCAAAGTGTAATAGGTTTTGGCAAAGCTGGTCTTGTCGAAAGCTTAGATGAAAAACGCAAAGCAATGGGTGCAATTATGGCTCAATATTCTAAACAAAAATTTCAGTTTCCTGAAAAGATGTTAAATGCAACCTCTGTGATCAAAGTTGAAATAGAGAGTATGACTGGCAAGCAGTCGGGATTCTCATAGGAAGCTGATTTCAGATGACAGTTGGGCACCTTTAGGCGATAGGTGAATTGATTTTCCTTCTGCCAGGCTATCTTCCTTCTAACAGGAGCTTTTCCTTGAGACCTGTAAGCCTCCGGGTCTTTTTTTGTACAGCCTTTTTGAAAGCAGCCGTTGTGCCCCATATCTCTACGGTGTTTTTCGCCCTGGTGACTGCAGTATAAAGGAGCTGTCTTGAAAGCAGTGGCGAGTTCTCATTGGGTAAGACCACGAGGATGTGGTCAAATTCAGACCCCTGGCTTTTGTGGACAGTAATGGCAAAAGCCGTTTCCTTTTCAGGAAGAGAGGAAAGAGGCAAGGTGCGAAGTTCCCCATCTGGCATCTCAAACCACGCCTTCAGTCTTCCATTTTCATCTGGCCACAAGACACACATGTCTCCATTGAATATGGAATAACGGTAACTGTTTTTCAAGACGATCAGTGGTTGTCCCTTGAAGAAGAACAGGGTGCCTGTCTCCCAAGGCCTTTTGATTAGATGGGCACAAATAGACCTATTGATCAAAGACGTGCCAAATGGCCCATCCTTGTGGGCACAAAGGATCCTGAACTTGTGAAGCCTTGAAATGGCGTCTTCAGCCGTCTTTCCTTTCAGGCACGGGAGAAAGTGTGAACTTGCACTTCTAGCCAAGACTACAGCAAGCGGGGTGTCTTTGGGTTGCAAGAGCCTTGTTTGAGACGGGTCTGCTGAGGTTATGATCTCCAGAGCTCTTTCTTCTTCTCCCTTACAGATTGCAGAGGCCAAGGCCGAGATGGCACTCGAGCTGCCAAACCTGAAATTTTTTTTGAGTTCTACGATGCAGTCTCTCAGCGGAAGGCCCGAATCTTGTGTTTGCTCCAGTATGTCGCCACTGATACTCATTATTTTTCTGGCATGGTCCTGGGAATAGTGATAACGGCTGGTTATGGAGCATATGTCGTTTAATACATTTCCTGCCTCCACAGATGACAGTTGGTCCTTGTCTCCAAGGAGGATCAGCCGTGCTTCTGGTGGCAGCCCAGATGCAAGTCTGGCCATGAGCGGCAGATCTACCATGGAGGCCTCATCTACAATCACTGCTTCAAAGGATAGGTGGCGTCCAGGTCCATAGCGGAAACGCCCTCTGCCATCTGCCCCAAGGAGCCTGTGCAGTGTAAACGTCTCCAGGAATGGCGAATTTGTATTCATCGAAAGGTCCTTTGCCATTAGGACTGACTCTATGGATTGCCTGAGGCGGGTGGCAGCCTTGCCAGTTGGGGCTGCGAGCGCTATGGGAATTTGGCCATGGGCGGCCTTTAAGGCAGCCAATATGGCAGCAACAGTAGTGGTCTTGCCAGTCCCAGGGCCTCCAGAGACCACGCATAGACCCTTAATGACAGCAGTGCACGCTGCAACCCTTTGATGGTCACACCTGTTGTGGTCTGGAAAGAAGTGGGTCAAAACCTGCTGGACCGCCTTTGTCTGAGCGCTGTTCAAGGCGTAATCGCGTCTTGCGAGCCTGGACAGGGTCTTGGAAAGGACGGTTTCATGGTGGTGATAGCGTTGAAGATAGAGTCTATGGCCATCTTCAAGGACCAGAGGAGCCGGCTTTTGGGCCCCTGGGCCAGCCACAAGGGGGGAGGCGGCCAGGTTTTTTTTGAGTTCTTCCGCTGGCGTCTCCTGTAAGATATCAAAGGCCCATAGGGCCGGGTTGTCATCTGGAGTGATCAACGTATCTATATCGATACAGGTGTTGGATTGAGAAACAGCGTGACTTGCAAGACAGCCTGCGAGTATGAGGATATCGGGTGCGTTTGGATCGAGGCGTTTCAGGAATCTTGCAAATTCGAGGTCCACAGGCTCAATGAAGCCGCCTTCCAGCACTGCCTCTAGTTTGTCAAGGATGTCCATATTCATGCACATAGCCCGATCCTTTTGGCCATGTCTTCAGGCGTTATAAAATAGATACCTGTTTTATCCTTTGAAGAAGGCTGGATACCCCTAACGAACAGATAGAGCACTCCGCCAAAGTGTTTGTTGAAATTGTAATCGTGCAAGGTCTTTTTAAGCAGGCGATGTAATGCAAGGGCATAGATTTCTGCCTGGAGGTGATATCCATGCTCTGCCATGGCCTTTTCGAGCCGATCGTGTCTGTAGTCTTCGATTGTATCTCCAAGAAAGTTGCTCTTGTAATCTGCAACGTAATATCGTCCTTCGTGGCCGAATACGAGGTCTATAAACCCTTTGATAATGCCAGATTCGTATTTTTCAAGGAGCAATCTGGCGCCTTTGGAAAGGTTATCCCCTCTTTCGAAAAATGATGAAAATTCCATCTCCTTGACAAGTTCATGGCCAGGGATGTTTTTGAGTTTAAGGCCAGGAAGAATCTCGGTGCCAACCACATCCCTTACCATCTGGGCAAGCACAGTGTCCCATTCAAGGTCCAGGCCCCATTCCGCGAGGCAGCGGCGTGACGTTTCCAGAATAGATTCCATTTGGACCGAAGAGAAATCGACTTGTTCAAGAAGAGAGTGGATGCAGTTTCCAGGATGGATCCCCCTTGGAAACGAGAAGATGTTCTTTTCAACTGTATACTGGCCTTGGGCGTCTGAGCCAGGTTCTGCCACAAAATAGTCCGTTAAATCCATGGATAACGAAGAGAAGCTTTCCACCCCAAATACCTGTTGTACGGGTTTGGCAACATTACGCACATCATAGAGGTATGATGCAGAATCAGTTTCAAGGGCCTTGCCCTGTACAGGAGAGGGAATAGGGGTAACGGTTATTGAAGGACATTTTTCTAGTTCCCTGTCCGTACATCCCCTAAGCAGGTAACTCAGGGCAGACTGGTCTGCCTGTTTGAATTCACCCCACGAGATGTAACAGCGGACGCAAGCCCTGGTAAGCGCCACGTACAGAAGCCTCAACTCCTCTGAAAGAAGCTGAGTGTCCGCATCCTCATCAAGAGCATCTCTGTCAGTGGCAACCACGTGGCAGCCTATTTTCCTATGGTAATATTTTATTGGCTCCTTCTTGCTCAGGCCCGATCCTTGGTCCCAGGCAAAAGGCACGAAGACGACAGGAAATTCCAGCCCCTTGCTCCTATGGATGGTCATTATGGTAACCAGATCCCTGTCGCTTTCCAATCTAAGCTGCTGTTCCTCTATGTCTGAGTCATCTAGGTTCATCTGTTCGGCAAACCAGGAGATTTGGCCTTCAATGGCAGAAGGCCCGCGTCCTGCTTCATCGAGAAGTTCTGCGAGTTGAAACCAGTTGGTCAGCCTTCTTTCTCCTCCAGGGAGCTGAAGGAGCCTCTGAGCCATGCCAAGCCTGTGGATCAGGACCCTGAACATGAGTAGAACCCCTTTTTTTTGCCATAAGGAATGGAGTTCCTGGAAGGTGGAGGATATTTCTCCCCATTTCTCTTCTTCTGTCTGAAGTTCAACTATCTCCTCTGATGTCCATCCAAGCGCCTCGGTCGCCAAGGCTGTAGATATGGCGCCAATGTCGCCTGGGCTTGCTACAGCCTTCAGAACCAAAAGAAATTCCCATGCCTCGTCTGTCGAGAAAACACTCTCCCTTGCGTGATAGACACAAGAGATGCCAGCATGTGAAAGTGCCTCTTTAACTTGTCCTGCATGGTTCCGGTTCCTTACAAGGATGGCGATATCACCTGCCTCAAGTGGCCTCCATACACCTTCTGACTCAAGGATTTGTATCTCTTTCCTCCGTCCCCCCTCCAATAGCCGCCTGATTTCAGCAGCACAGCCCATTGAAAGCGTCCTTCTGGATTCTCCCTTTTGCAATGGGGTTGGCTGGCCATCTTTTTTCCTCACATTTGGCCTCCAAATGACAAAGTCACCTGAGAGAACAGGGTCCTTCAGACATGGAAATTCAGGGTCTCTGCTCTGTACCTCAATATAAGGTATTTCTTCGTGGGCAAATGGCTTGTCTACTCGGGAGAAGAGGAAGTTCATGGCTTCAACCAGGCCTGGAGAGGAGCGCCAATTCTTTTCAAGGTCAAATCTCCTTTCCTTTTTTATCCTGGATCTTGCATTGAGATAGGTGAAGATATCTGCTCCCCGGAAGCCGTAAATGGCCTGTTTTGGATCTCCAATAAGGATGAGCAGGTCCTTTTCGGCCGACGGGTATATCTTTTCAAATATACTGTATTGGATCTGGTCTGTGTCTTGAAATTCATCGATGAGGGCCGCCTTGAATCTATTCTTGAGCACGGCACAAAGTCCTCTTCCTTCTGGACCAGACAACGCCTTGTCCATTTCAAGGAGGAGATCGTCAAAGGATAAAAGGCCCTGTCTGTCCTTGATCTGTCTGGACGCCTCATTAATCCCCCTTAAAGCCTGGCTCAAAATTGCCGATTTCAGACGAATCAGCCAATTATGGGTCATGTTTGCAACCTTATCCCATTCATTGAAAAAGGGGTGTGATGGTGGAAGAGAGGTCCCCTTTTTCAGGCAGGAGCTTAGAAACAGGTTGGAAAAGGGTACTTGAGCTATTTTGGAAAAGGAGATGGGAGAAATTGTCTCCTGGTCAAAGAGGCCGTCGAGTATTTCTGCTGCTTCAAGAATCCCCTTTTTTTGTATGAGCTTTTTTCTGCGGGCCAGACCACCTTCGTTTAACAGGAGCGAGACCATCTCGTTTTTGTGGCTCATCCACATTTCTTTTAACCCTTTGATGGCAAGCTCAATAGTTGCCTTTTCCTTCATGCAATCTTCAACGGTGGCCTCTGGTGCAATTTTTAAGGGCACTGGCCCGAGGAAGGGCTTAAGAATGGAAAGCATCTTCTCTGGGCCCTGAAAGATATTTGTTATGTATTCTCCAAGCCAGGGTTCAATCTCGTAGTAGTTTTGTCTCCAGAATTCACGTGCTGCCTCCAGGAGCAGGCTCTCCTGCGATGGAGTGATCTCGGCACCAAAGGTTGAGCCTGTTTCAAATGCATATTCAGACAGCATCCTCTGGCAGAATCCATGAATAGTGAAGATTGCGGCTTCATCAAGACTTATGATTGCCTGCTCAAGGAGAAGGCGGACCTTTTTTTGTCCGTGTAGTCCAACGCACCTTTCAAGAAGGCGGCAGATAAATTCGTCTGCACATGGTGCTCCCCTCATTGAAGAAAGGGCCTGTTTGAGCCGCGTCCGGACCCTGTCTTTTAGCTCTTCTGTAGCAGCCTGGGTAAAGGTGACTATGAGGATGTCTCTAACGTCCAATTCATGTTCCAGGAGGAGGCGCAAGAATAGAGAGGTTATGGTGTATGTCTTTCCTGTGCCAGCACTTGCCTCAATAAGGGCGTGGCCTTCAAGACTCATGTCTAAAGGGTCAAGTGCCCTCATTTACTTCTCCTTGCACAAGTTTAATAAGGGGCCAAAGACGCTTAGGGAGATGTCAATAAAATCTTTGTCAAAAAGCTGTTTGCCTCTAAATGCAATCTCAGTCCAGCGATCCCTGGCTGGTTTTGAGGTGCCAGGCCGATAATTACAGAGTCTTTTTTCAGCACGCTTCAAGGCATGGGTTAGGGCTTCGTCTTTTGTGGTTCGAGCTTGGCGGTTCATATATGTTTTTGCAAATTCAAAGGAGGGTTCAGGCAGAAGGGGCAAGGGTTTGGTAGCCCCAAGCAGGTAAAGCTCCACAAGCCTTGATAAATGGGCTTCAGCTTCATCTTTTTTTATTGGACGTATGGCAAGGCTCTTTCCCTGAGCACCTATATGGATGCTCTGTGCTTCTTTGCCTTCTTGCGTCAAGGTGGCTGCCAGATGGTTAATCCAGAGGGCAAGTCTGTCTCGGGCTGTTATCCTTGCAGGCCGAAAAGAGACGGCACCGTATTGTTCGGATGTCAAGATCTGGCCAGTTATGGCCTTCTTGCCATTGTCGATTTTGATCTCTACCGAGCCTGTGGTCATGCGAGCCCCTTTGAGAAGAAGAAAGATTTCAAGCACAGCCTTTTTCAGTCTTAAAAATGATGTCTTGTCGAATGGAGAAAAGGGCAAGAGGCCTTGGCCTTTTAATTTCATGAATTCATGGGCCAGTTGTTCTTCCCCCTTTTCCAGGGAGATCTTCACAAGGTCTTGAACATGGTGGTAGTAGTCAAGGCTTCCTATGAAGAAGGGCTCGTCTCCTTGCAAGATTGCGTCTTTCACATACAAGTCGAGATTGAGCACACGGGAAAGGAGAAAGCGTGCGGGATTAGAGAAGAAAAACAAAAGGTCAGACAGGTCTATGGTGTTTTCTGAGTCAGCATTTTTTATAGGGGTAATGAAAAACGGTCTTTCAGCTTCCTTTGCTTCAGCTCTGGCTTGCCCTTCTTTTTTGCACCATTCTGCTGCATAGGTGAAGAGCCTTGGATGTTCATGTCTGGAGTATACCGCACTAAAGGGCATCAGAGGATGTTCAGTAACTATGTGTTTCAGGGCAGTGTCATGGGCCTCTGATCTGGTATTTTGCTCCAGGAAGTCTAGGAGTTCACTAACGATGCCAGAGGGCATCTTAGCCAAGTTGTCGTTAACGCCTCTTCCGATATAGCTTATATAGAGGCAATCCCTGGCGGAAAGAAGGGTTTCCAGAAAGAGGTATCTGTCTTCATCCCTTGGTGATTTATCCCCTATGCGTGGCTTTTTGGAAGTGAGGTCAAAGCTAATGGCAGGGCGTTTTCTCGGAAAGGCGGTGTCGTTCATTCCAAGAAGACATATTACCCTGGCTGGAATGGCACGCATGGGCATGAGGCTTGAAAAAACCACTCTGCCTGTGATGAACCTTCCTGAGGATACAGGCAAGGAAAGCCGGTGCTTAAAAAATTCCCTTACTATGCCCCAGTTGATGGTGTCCATATTGGCTTTTTCACCGAGTTCTCTAAGCTTAGAGGCTGCATCCCTGATGGCTGCAATGCCTTCCAGGTCTTGGGGCTCCTCTGGGGAAAAGAAGTCATGGATAAGATCATTGACGAATTCTTGCCAGCCTGATGGAGAGCGTCTCACAGCGAGCGCCTTTAGAAACCTATGAACCCTGGTCACGAAGAGGGAGAGGGAACCTGTTGCACGGGCATTTTCTCCCTCCAAAGGCAACTCGAAAGGCAGGATAGAATCATTGAGAAAGCCCTCTCCAGCAAAGGAATAGCTTCCAAAAAGCCTGTCCATGCCGAACCTCCATGTATTTTGCCTGTCTTGTTCAAAGCCGAGGCCACGCCTTATGCCACTTGCAGCCACGAGCCCCCTGACTATTTCTTTTTGTTCCTCATGGATTCCAAATCGTCTGGATACAGCGGAAAATTCCAATATATCCATAAGAAGCGGGGCAGTTGCAGGCATCACTGAAAGATCCAGAAGCTTGAGAAAGACCTGGAGGATGGGGTTTGAACTGGCTGGGGAAAGATCGGAAAGGGACCAAGGTATGTATCTTTCAGAGTCTGTAGGGATGGAGCCAAAGACTCCTTGTATGAAAGGGGCATATCGCTGGATATCAGGAGCCATGACCATGACTTCGTGGGGCTTGAGGCCGGGTATGGAAGAGAATAGGTCCAGGAGTTGATCGTGGAGAACCTCTGTCTCCCTCAAGGCACTGTGGCATGAATGGATCTGAATGGAGAAATCGTTGGGCCCTATTTCATAGGGTTTTGGGTTGTCCCATTGGCCTTTGAGAATGCCGCGTTGGAGCCATGAAAGGAGATTGTGTGTCCCAGGGTCTGTGAAGTGGTCTATTTCTACACTGTCGATACCTGGCTCGAACAGGCATTGAAAAATGATATGGAGAAAATCCCTTCCCACTCCTCCTAAGGATTCCAGCAAGGGATGGAAGTGTGTCAGACAGTGGGTGTCATGACGGAATTCGATCCGCTTTTTCCTTTTGGGGTTTTTTGCATCTTCCCAAAATTCCTTACAAGGATTCAGGCAGAAAAGATGTATGTCCAGATGGCGTGCAAGAATGAAAAAGAGTTCGAGATAGGCTGGCGGAAGGTGGGATATGCCAAAAATTGAGATGGCGGATGGAAGTAGCTCCTCTGGTAAGGGTTCTTCTAGCCGTTTCTTAAGTTTGACAAAGAGGCTGGCCATATGGCCAGCTTTGAACATGCGGTTTGTAAAGCGCCAAAGGGAAGACTGCCATAGTTCTTCTGCCGTCTTGCCTGTTTCCAGATTGAAGGCCCCTTCTTTTTCCCAGGCTAGTATCATTTCAGGGCGGTAGGTGAGGTATCTTTCAAAAAGTTCAGAAAGGCTGTGGGCCAAACAGTAGAGATTTCTGTCTCTTTCATGGCCTCTTATGCTGTTGATTTTTTTTAGGTGGCCTGGAAGGGGCATGGAGGCAGAGGCTATCCATTGGGGAATCGCCTTGATTAAAACCCAGACCAATTGCTCCCTGTTGAAGGAAGGACTTATCTCTTTTTTGGGCAGAAGCCCTTCCATGAGTTCACCTATAAAGGTTGCCGGCATGGGGAAATGCACGTTGGCGCATATAGACTCTGATTCCGCCATTTGAAGAGAAAGCCAATTGGCCATGCCAGGGTTGTTCACTACTACTATTCGGGAAGCCAAGGGTGAGGCTTGGTACGTGTCCATTACCTCTGAAAGGCTTTTGGCCAGTTCCTCAATCTTGTTACCGTTGTGGAGGATAAACATAGATGAAGAAATATAACATAAATAAAAAAGAGGGGATAATAGAAACAAGAGACAATCGTTAATGCCAACCTTGAATGTTAAGTTAATTATCACTGGCGTGGATGGATTTTCCTACATTAATTTTTCAGATGAAACTGGAATAGAAACCACGGCATAAATATTGTCTGTTGCAAGCGATTGTATTAGCATCCAAATCGAATTCAGGGGGCTTCAAATGGCGATCCGTGCCATTTCAGGGAAATAGAAGAAGGAATTGCAAATCCGTGACCTTGGCAGAAAGACTGATATTTCATATCACTTGAGCAGCTTGATGAGGGGCTGTTCCTGTATGCTGTCTTTGGGGCTTTAGGATTCCGTTTATCGTGACCAAGTAAAGAGAGGGGCTCCATATGGTATGCCATATCAAATCTTTCCTTTTTATCCTTACAATCCCTTTTTTGTCCATGCTTTTGTTTCCAAGTGGTGCCTTCTGCAAGAAAAGCAGCTGTGAGTTGTGTCATGAGGGTATTGAATCCATATCGGATCTTGCTCCAATGAAAGGGCTCACATGTCAGTTTTGTCACAGAGGGAATCCGGAAGCTGCGTCTGAAAAAGAGGCCCACAAGGGTATGTGGGCCAACCCATCGGATTACAGGGTAGCGGAAAAGACATGCGGAAGGTGTCATGAGAGGATCTTGAGTTGTTCCAAAAAATCCCTCCATGCCACAAGTGCAGGCATCATAAGCTCGACCCGCTATACGTGGGCTGCCCAAGATAGGCGAAATGCTATTTTTGCAAATTACCAGGTGGAGGATAAAGATGGTGAAGTACCTGTCTCAAGGGGAGCCGTCCCTTTCCTCAAATCATTGCCCAGTTTCGATCCTCAACGGCCACAAGGCCCGGGGAATAACCCCGCAGACGATTATTTGAGAGAGGAGTGTCTCCGGTGTCACCTATATAGTTATGGGGCCGAGAGATATGGAGATTTTCGTTCGAGCGGTTGCGCCGCTTGCCATATGCCCTATGGGGATGATGGGCAGTATAATGGCGGGGATAAGGCCATTTCAGGAAAGCAAAAGGTTGGGAAAGGGATGGTAGCAAGGCCCCAGTTTCACAGGCTCACAAAGGTAATACCTCCAGAACAATGTATCCATTGCCACAACAGGGGTGGAAGGACAGGGGTCAGCTTCATAGGCACAATGGAGTCTGATGGTTACGGTTCTCCATGGTCAGATCGCCCGGGTATAAAGGGTGGCAAAAAGCTTCACGGCAAATATTACAACCACTTGAGTCCAGACGTGCATTACGCCAAGGGCCTTTATTGCATAGATTGCCATACTGCTCAGGACTGTCATGGAGATGGCAACATATATAGTAAAAAGGAACAGGCAGTAGAGATAGAATGCGAAGACTGCCACGGCACGGTCAATTCTGATAGCCGCCTTTTGACCTCTCAGGGAAATTCCATGAAGGCCTTGAGACGCCAGGGACACGAAATCGTGCTTGTTTCAGTCACTGGCCGGCGGTACACGGTACCACAGGTAAGGACAGTGATTAAGAAGGGACCGTTGGCGGCAAGAACCGCAATGGGTATATCTGCCCACATGAAAAGGCTCGAATGCTATGCGTGCCATTCGAGATGGGCGCCCCAGTGCTATGGCTGCCATGCGCAACAGGACTGTTCTCAGCCGTCCTACGACTGGCTTGAAAATAAGGGTTGCGAAGATGCTTCAAGGGCTGGCAGAATGGCATATAGGAAGAAAAGTAGTTTCAAGTGGAGAGAAACCAGGTCCTATCTGAGATGGGAGAACCCAGCTCTTGGGATAAATGCCGAAGGGAAGGTCTCTCCCTTCATTCCAGGCTGCCAAGTGATATTTACGCAGATTGGACTGGATGGCAAGGTGGAGGTGCACAACAAGATCTTTACCACCTTTGACGGCCTGTCAGGTATTGCCACAAATCCCATTCAGCCTCATACAGTGAGCAGACATGCTCGCACCTGCACGGATTGTCATTCAAATTCAAAGGCAGTCGGTCTTGGATCAGGAATATACGATTCCAAAGCCAACGGCCTCGATCTGCCCTTTGAGCTCGAAAGGATTGTCACACCAGATGGAAGGCAACTTCAGGCAACCAGTCATGAAGGCGCCCGCCCCTTCAATAAGAAAGAATTGAGAAGGATAACAAGGGTGGGTGTTTGTATTTCCTGTCATAAGTATGAGCAAGATCCTTCATTTTGGGCGAATGTAGTAAAAAGACACGGCAAGGCTCCTGATGACAAGTCTCATAGCATGATACTCGAAACAGTGGTGGAGCAAGGGGGCAAGTGACAAAGTAGGGCATTTGTTTCTGATCTTGTCTGGCCTGGGACAGAAAATAGTTGTCTGTTGCTCCATGCACCCTTTCCTTATGCCCCGTACAAAGCCAATCTATCGGCTTTTCGCTACGGCCATCCATTCCATTTTTCACCCAAGTCTGTTACCGATGCATTCTGCCATTTTTTACAATCTATGGCCATTCCCACCCTGTAAAAAGGTCCTGAACTCACCGTTATTCAATGGAATTCGCCCATTTTCGTGGTTGAAAACATTTCTTTTCCCCAGCCTTGGCATGTGAGCAGAGACCTTGGGAGCACATGCTGTCATCTTTTTGCATCAGTAGGGAAAAACAGTCACCGTTTTTTTCATACCTATATTTCCATTAAAAAAATCCGCATAAACTGGGCTGTCTTGGCTCATTTTTGCTGTTTTTTTGGCATGGTATTGGCTGTTTGATGAAACCTGTATGGATTCCATCCACAATATGAGCTGTAGGTATGAGATGCCAAAAAGGCAAGTGCATAATTCCAGGCATGTCGGTTGCTCATTAAGACAATAAAGCCAGTTATCAATCAGGAGGAAAGTAGTATGAAAGGCCGCCATGTATATAAAAAATGCAATAAAATTAAGAAAATATACTCAAAAAGCCCAGTGACAGAAAAGGGTTTTAAAAGTTTTTCACAGAAAAAATTTTTTAAGTCCTTTATAAACATTTTTTGTCTCTTCACAATCGTAGGCCTTGTTATGCCTCAGCTTCTCATGGCAGCAAGTGTTACTTTGAGCTGGAATAGGAATCAGGAACCAGACATTGCAGGATACAAGGTGTTTTATGGTACTGCTTCCCATCAATATACAGAATCAGAGACCATAAACGATGCCAAGCATTCCCCTACCCAGATTTCTCACACGGTTTCAAATCTTAGCGATGGCATGACCTATTACTTTTCTGTGAGGGCCTTTGATCTGGCAGGCCAGATGAGTGATTATTCCCAAGAAGTATCTGTCTCCATTCCCAGCTCAGGAAGCGGCTCTGGCGGTGACGAAGGCGCAGGAGATTCAGGAGATTCAGGAGGCTCAGGGGACACAGGTGGTTCAGGAGACGACGGTGGAAGTGAAACTGGCCCCATGGAGCTCAAGGTCAACTTCCAGCCCGCAAGTGCTCTGGTACCAGCAGGCTTTGTTGCGGATTCAGGCGATTGGTATAACGCTTCAACAGGCTACGGCTGGGTAGGTGATCGCCCCAAGGTGGCGGACTACAATAGCAGCAGATCCAAGGATCAGCAGCACGACACCTTGGCAAAGGCCAACAGTGGTATGAAGTGGGAAATGGCAGTTCCAGCAGGCGATTATGAAGTTACAGTCTGCATAGGAAGCCCAGTCGATACATATCTTTTCCAGACAGTCATGGTCGAAGGGCGCAAGATCTTCTTCAACACCTCTACATGGGCAGCTCATTGGTCGGAAAAGACCATGAAGGTGCATGTTTCTGATGGCAGATTGACCCTTAGTTTTACCAACATACCAAGGTCTTTTATTGCGCTGGATTATGTCATTGTTCGAGGCGAAGATACGGTAATCACTGTAGGTCAGCAGAATCAGCCTCCCAGGGCAATAATATCTACTTCTACGAGAAGCGGACAGGCACCTTTGGACGTGTCATTCAACGGCAGCAGCTCATCTGATCCAGATGGCACCATTGTGCTTTATCATTGGGATTTCGGTGATGGCAGCTCTCAAAATGGGGCGGTCACAAGCCACGTCTTTACGTCAGCAGGCATATACAACGTAAAGCTTACTGTAAAGGACGATGATGGAGCTGTTGGCACAAAGACTGTTTCAATCTCGGTAACCAACTCGGGTACAGGAGATTCAGGCAATAGTGGAGATTCAGGAGATGATGGCGGCAGTGAAGGCGGCCCCATGGAGCTCAAGGTCAACTTCCAGCCTGAAAATGCCCCGGTTCCCGCAGGCTTTGTAGTGGATTCAGGCAACTGGTACAGTTCCTCTACGGGTTATGGCTGGGTGGCCAAAAGGCCTCAGGTCGTGGACTACAACAGCAGCAGATCCAAGGATCAGCAGCACGACACCTTGGCAAAGGCCAACAGTAGTATGAAGTGGGAAATGGCAGTTCCAGCAGGCGATTATGAAGTTACAGTCTGCATAGGAAGCCCAGTCGATTCGTATCTTTTCCAGGGAGTAAATGTAGAAGGCAAACAAATCTTCCACAATACCGTCACTTGGGCAGGGCACTGGTTGGAAAAGACCATGAAAGTGCACGTGTCAGATGGAAAGCTGACCCTTAAATTCAGCAACATATTCAATTCATATGTGGGGCTCGACTATATAATCGTCAAAGAAAAATAGTAAGCGATCAAATCGCCCGCTGCAAAGGGGGGTGTCACCAACAGGTGGTGCCCCTCTTTTTTTGGTTCTGCTGGCAAAAGAGTACATGAAGGAGATATGGTCTTGAAAATGGTCATATACAGTAAAGGCTTTTACGGCCTGAAGCCTGAGGTCTTATTTCGGGTCTGATGGGGCCAAAATTAGAGATTTTGTTCTAGGGTGAAACGCATAAAAGAAATGACAACAGACATCTTCCTGATATTTTGAGGATTATTTCTCGAGTGCAACAAAGCCACCGTGCAAGAGGGCAACTTACCGAAAAATTCATACTAAAATTTTATTTTCATTCTCGGAGGTGTCAGATATAAAACTGCTGTGACCGTTTTTAGAAGGCACTCGTAAGACGCTTGAGACTCAGTTTGGACTGCCTCAAAAATCGATAGAATATCAATAAGATACCAACAGTTTTTCTTTTCTTGGGCCTTGTACTTGAATCGAAATCGATGAATGGAGGTTTTGGCCGCTTTACTTTGACTTCTTCTCAGTCTCAGGTACTCATGTACTGGAAGAACCTTTTTTGGGGCAGGGTTTATGGGAGGTCTGTCCTCTGGGACTGAAATATTGGCGCAATATTGTCAATCATGGCCAAAATGTCTGGTATGTCTCCAGCCCTTTCCCCTGTCCCAAATGGCTTGTCCCAAATGGAGTATCTGGACCCCCATTTGCCAGAGGGGAAACAAAAGGGCAATAGAGCCAACCTGGTAGGGCGTGAAAATGAAGCTTGGTAACACCCATGCGATCCAGGGGAACATGAGCAGCGGAATTATGAATTTCCAGGGTAAAAAAGAGGTGATGCCATTGAGATTGGCCAACAGAAAGGCTATCCAGAACACTGGCTTGGGGAGAATGGTCCATATGGCAGAACATGCCAAAGCAGGTCTCCTCGGGAAGAGTTTTGCGCATTTGGTTATGGTTTCAATACGGCCTCGCAGCCATCTGCTTCCTTGAACTATACTATATTTTAGACCGCGTGGTTTCTCGTCTACGACCCAGATGGAATCGGCCCAGCAGATTGGAATATCTTTTTCATAGAGCCTGATCTGGTAAAAGATGTCTTCTACAAGTCCCATGTTTTTGTCCCATGGCACCTTGGAAAGCAGCACGTCCCTTTTGAATAACATTCCAGTGCCGCACAGATTGGCATTCAACCCCAGTACTGCCCGTCCTCTTTGGATAACGCGGTTCAAAAATCCATAAAGGACCGTGATCATTTTTGTGGTGAGCGAGCTCTTGGGATTTGCTGGCCTTGCTTCAACCTGAAGTACCTGTGGATTGGAGGCAAGCACTTCAGGCAGAACAATCCAGAAATTGCCAGACAGGATGTTGTCGGCATCCATGATCATCAAATAGTCCCAACTCTCAGTTTTATAAAAATCAAGTGCGGCTGCAAGTGCCTTGGCCTTGGTCGAACTGTTTCCTTGGTTGAAGATGAATGTTTCGAACCCGAGCCTTCTTGCGATCTCGGGAGTGCGGTCGTTGCAATGGTCCGCCACGACGACAACCCTGGCAGGGGCCTCTTTCAGGGTTGAAAGTGTTGTCTCTATCACCTGTTCTTCGTTGTGGGCTGGTATGAGGACAAGGATTTCTGGCAAACGGCCAGCCTTTTCAAGCCTGTTCTTGAAAAGAAAAGAGGACAAGAAAAGCATGAGGATGATCGCATCCCACGCAACCAGCAGGGTGAGAAGAATGATAAAGAGCAGTTGCATTAATCGTCCGCTTTGGATATGAGCAGGCTACGTGTCTTATTGGTTGAAAATTTTTTTAAATGTCTTGGCTGTCTCATACACCATATTTTCAACACTGTATTTTTCCTCTACAAGCCTTTTTCTTTTTTGGGCATGGGATCTCCAATAGTCCTTACGCTCGATCATGTCTTCCATTGCCTGCGTCAGTGCAGAGAGATTTTGGGGTCGGGCTTCTTGTGTGTAAAGGCCAAGTTCTTCCCCCTTCAGATTGGTAATGCTTCCAAAGGAGTTTGGAACCAGTATGCCAATCCACTCTTCAGTGAGCACATCCCTTGCGCCTCCCACATCTGTCAAAATGACCGGCAGGCCAAAATAAAGCGCTTCTGTCTTCGCTATGCTCCAGCCCTCAACAATCGACGGCATCAGAAATGCATCGGCAAGCCTGTAGAGGTCTGCCTTTTCCTCTATGAAACCTGGAAATAGTATCCTTTTTTCAAGCCCCAACTCAGAAACCCGTTCTTTGATCCTGTTGAAATAGGCTTGATCCATGATATTTCCTGCACACAAGATCTTTGCTTCAGGGTGTGATCTGCTCAATTCTGCAAGGGCACTAATCATGGCATGATGATTTTTTCTGCCATCAATGGATGCAGGGTTCAGAAAGATGAAGTCTCGGTCAGTCAGCCCCAGGCTAGATCTTGTGACCTTTGGAGGCACTTGGGAAATGAGTCTTAGTAGAACGGTGTCTACACCGTTTGGAATCACGGTGATCTTCTCTTTGGAAATCCCCATTACATCACTCAAATAGTCCCGTACAGAAGAAGACACTGCTATGTAATGTTTTATGTATTGGTCCTTGTTCCTGAAATCCTTCCTTTGGGCACGGTCAAACCAGACATAGGCGTTGTGAATGGTGGCAATGATGGGGATGCCAAGTTTTTTTGAAATGGCAAGGCCAAAATCGCTGTAGTGGCTGTTTAAGAGGCCTATTTCGTTTTCCTTGAGAAATTTTTCATAGCGATCAGCCTGTTTCTGGAAGAATTGCACGTCGAGCCCTTGTCTCAATGCCTTTTGGGCCATGAAACCACCACCCTGGGCACAGGATATGGTGATTTTAAACAGGTTTTTGTCAAACTGAGAGGCAAGGTTGAAGACTACTTCTTCCAGACCTCCTTTATCCATGGAGTTTATTTCGAGCGCAATGTGTTTTCTGGTCGGCAAGGGTTTAAGGACAGTGGGAAGCTTTGCCCCAAATGCATTCCTTCCCCCACACGCCTTTTCTATGAAAAGGTCGTTGTTTGCAGCAGAGAAAAGATATCTGGCAGTACCATTTGGTGAATGTTTGTCTAAGTAGGCGTCGCAGATACGCCGATCCGCCAAGCACTCGAGGGCCTGTTCAATCTTTTGAGCCATATCTTTATCTGATGAAAACCCGAACCAGTAGGGTGCGTCAGGGGCATACCTGAATTTTTCCGGGGCCATAAAGGGTCTAGCCATGGTAAGGGCGTCACCATATGCAGTGTGCACCGCAGCCCTGGGGCAACTGGCCTTTACGGGCATCCAAAGGGCTGACACGGCCCCTGCCAAGGGATAAAGCTGTTCCAGATTTTCAAAATGGACAAAATGGATATTGGCCTTTTTGAAAAGGTCAGGATGTATTTTCTTTTCGCCCCTGTGAGGTGAGGCGAATACAAGATCCACTGCCTCAAGGGCGTCTGCCGCCTTCAAGACAAGCCCTTTGTCCACGTTATCAAGTCCTCCAACAGAAAGGAGAATAGGACCTTTTCGCCACGGAAACTGCCATACGGGAAATTTGTCATCCCTGGCCTTTCTCAGAATATCCTTGGCCTTCAAGGGATAGGCGAGAAGAAGGCCCTTTTCTCTGTCGTGGATGTTCAGGGATTCGAATGTTTCTTTTTGGTCGACATAGATGACCTTTAGGACCACGTTTTTGGGAATGGAAGAAGGGAGTGGTTGATGGTTGTCTTTTGATAAGACGAGACCGCACCAGATGTCTCTGTCTATACCCTCTAAATGGCCGATTCCATCCATCCAGTCGGTAAGGACCAAGATTTTATTCTGAGGATCTTCTTTGACGGCGGCCTTCCAGGCTGAGACAGAGGTATGTGGAAGCGAAGACGCCTTTTGATCCTGCAAATCTGTACCTGTTACCACTCGAAAGGCGCAACCTTGTTCACAAAGCCCCTTGGCCAGGTCGAAGGTGAGGCCACAGGATTCGTCCATCATGCCTTTGGAAAGAAAAATAACAGTGAATTTCTTCTTGTAATAATGTTTCCGCTCCTGGTGTTCCTCGATGAGTCTTTTTACGTTGTGAACGATATGGGTATCGCCATATCGGCCACTCAAGGAATTTTCGTGGACCCTGTATTGATAAAGGACATTTTTGGATTCTATCTTTTGGATGGCGAATAGTTCCTTTGTCCTGAGCCAATAGTCATAATCTTCGGTTCCGAGAAGCCTTGGATCGTAAGGTCCAAGGGCTTGGCCTACTGTTTGCCTGTATAGGAAGGCCGCATTTATGAAGTTGTCAGCTACAGCGTCCAGTGCCTTTACCTCAGAGGGCAAATCGAGGACACTTGAACCATTGGAAGCCTGGTTCTGCACCCTGTAGTCCGAATCCAAGAGGGGCAGCCCATTTTCGTCTATTATTTCGACATTGCCATAGGTGAGATCCACATTGGGCCTTTTCAGGAGAAAGGTGGCAAGGGTTTCGATCTGCCACGGCAGCATGATATTGTCTGCTGAGGTCCAGGAGTAAAAGGCGCCTTTTGCAAAACGGAATCCATTGGTCAAGGCCCTTGGAAGTTTCTGGTTTTCCTGGCTCAGAATTGTGATATTTCTCCTGCCGATGTACGGTGCGAGGACATGTTCGAGATTGTCTGTGGATCCATCGTTCACTATGACTATCTGTATATTGGGGTAGGTTTGGTTCAATATGCTTTCTACCGCAAGCCTTGCACTCGAGGCATGATTGTAGATAGGTAGCACAACTGTGGCAAGTGGATATGTATCCATGAGGCAGGGCGCAATGTGGAGATCCTTCTTGTCCCCTGTCACCCCTTTTCTCTCTATGTCACGTTTTCGGTTTTTGTGGCCTTGTTTTGACAGCTCCTGTGGCCCCCTGTTTTCATCAGAAGATATTTGAGGACGGGACATTGATGAAATCAGTTTCGCCTTGAGGCTTGGGCCATATTTTGCTCTGATCCCGAGGGGAAGGAGGTGCCACGCCTGTTGACCTATTTCTAGGAGGCTCCTGGAGCCTCTGCCAAAGAAGGCACAAAGTTTCAGGGTGCATCTTACGATACGCCGGTTCAGAAACCTTTCTCTGGCCTCAAGCTCCTTCTGGTAGCCTTCGAGCCAATTGAGTTTTTCATCCAGGGAGGCATTCCATTCGGTTAGCTCCTTTTCCCGTCTTTCAAGCCTCTTGAACTCCTCTGCTATTTTCTGATATTCCCCATTGAGCTTTTCGTATTCTTTTCTTAGGGCCCTTCGTTCTTCCAGGATGTCAGGGACTTCCTGTTGGTATCTTGCAAGCTCTGCCTTTAGTTTTACGAGGTTTGACACCTTATCAACGTGGACCTTGAATTCTGCCAACTCCCCCTCTGTCAGGGCAAGCCTCTTAGACAGTTCCAGCAGCCTGTCATCCCTGAGATCCAGGAAGGCCTGGCGTCTTTCCAGACGCTTGACCAGTATGTCTGGAATCTTTATGCCAGGTTGGAGTTGTCGGGCCCTGAACAGGAAGAGCTTGCACCAGGGTAAAAGCTCCAAGAGTCCGGATCTCATAAGGTGGTCAGTCAGGCGGATATACCTCAATGCTTCTTCCTTGGCCCTGTTTGGCAGCGGGATATCTTTAAGCTCTGGATAGATGTCGTCTATTTGGAGTCTGGTCAGGGCCTTCACGAGTATGTAGGCCCTTTCGAAGTTGATGGGTTCTTGGGCCTTAAAGGTCAGATTCTCTCCATGCCACCTGTAATATAAGAGGGGCTTGTGGAGCCAGAAGGCGCGTCTTCCAGGCAGCAGTTTCAGCCAGAGGTCGTAATCCTGCGCGTATGTCAATCCGTCGTCAAAGCCGCCAACCTCCCTCAAAGCATCCAGGCGGATCAGGGCAGACGGCGCTGGTATGAAGTTTCTTTCAAAAAGGTGTGGAATGATTTGTCTTTCATCTTGAAATTGGACCTGATGCCACTTGGATATGGCATCTTGCGTATCGACAATCTTTCCACTGCCATCAACGGGAATCTGGTCTGAAAAGACGCATACAAGTTCTGGCCTTTTTTCAATGACTTCCATCTGCAATGAAAGTTTGGATTCATGGAAATAGTCGTCAGAGGGCAGGAAATTGAAATATTTTCCCCTGGCTAAGCGGACAGCCTTGTTCAGGGTAGGACTGAGACCGATGTTTTGCTGGTAAAATATCCGTATGGCCGAATGTCCTTTATAGGAGTCTATGATTTCGGGTGTGGAGTCGGTGGATCCGTCGTCAATGATTATCAGTTCCCAGTCCTTAAATTTTTGGGCCAAGACGCTCTCTATGGCATCTCTTACATATTTTTCGTGGTTGAATGCAGGTATTGCTATTGTCACTAGAGGTGTCGATGTATTCTTGGAATCCATTTACTTAAGTTGTGCTCCTCTGTATAAGCTCGGTTTGTTTGAGAAAAGGAGTGCTAATGAATGACAGAATAATGCCTTCTTTAATCAGCAAGCCCTGTTTGATAGAAGATCTTCGCCTTTTTCATTTCCTTACCTGGATGTCAAAGTTGTCCATGCCGTGATACTGTGTGAAAAGCCTTGTATTTTGATCCATGAAAAGGCAGAAGACAATGTCTTAAAGGGCCAAAAAATGTTACCAGAACTTTGGCGGAAAACCAAATCCAATCGTTTCCGTTCTTCTGGCAAAATAGTAGCTGAAGGAGACATGGTCTTGAAAAGGGCATGTGCAGTTTTTGAGGTGGCTTCAGACATGTTCCTGATATTTTGAGGCTTATTTTCTTGAATAAATAAAGCCACTGAGAAAAAGGGCACTTTTAGAACTTACCCGTAAGGCTCGGGAGCCAAGAGATGGCTTTGAGGCAGACGTTGGGAATAGGCTCTAGAGATTCTTGGGCAATGCCAAGCCTCGCCGCTCTTGGCTTTTCCCTTTTTGTGAAAGGCTTTGTCTTGACTCTTTTTTATGTCCCGTGCATCTTCTTGGGTACTCATGTGCTGGAAGAACCATTCTTTCAACATGACTTCTCTGTGGCAATTAGTGAATGTTGGCATTAACCTAAAGACTGGCCAAAATAGGGATGCTTGATGCGAGCAACAGGCGTATTAGAGAAACAACTACAGACGAGTCTTTGATATTTCGAGGATCATTGTTCCATAACGAGTCAGTTGTTGGAAACAAGAACGAACTTTTAGAGGTGGCCTAAGGTAACTAGTTGTTTGGGCATAAGGAGCCGAATTGCAACCAGCAAAACCCTACAGGTTGATATTTTATCCACCTATTGAGTGGGGTGGCCTTTTTCAGCGCCCCCATCATTTATCTCTACAGTTGGCGCGCCTTTTTGAGCAAGTCCTTTACATTCAGCCAGCAGGCTTGAGAAATCCTGTCTTGAAGGATCTGGGAAGGCTTGGAAATCTTTTTTCCCAGAGGCCCAAAAACTTGAGGGGCCGCGGCCTTGACAACAGGAGGGTCAGGGTATGTTCCTTGCCATTTTTGCCGTTTCAGGGCCTTAGCGCCTTTGACGTGTACAATGGTTGGATCTTTTCCCATATCGTAAACAGGGACAAACAGGCCTATGAAGACACAATTATTTGGATAGGCGCTCCAGCCCCGTTTTTGAAGAAGGCCCTCAAAAAACTCCATTTCGCCACAGTGGTATTCGACTGGATGGATGACTATTCTATCTTTTCTCACTTGCCGTCAAGGGTCGTGGACATGCAGTATTGGATGTTGAAAAGGGCAGATTTGGTGTTTGCAAGTTCTGAGATCCTATTAAGAAGGGCTGCGCAGATTAGAAGAGACAGGCTTTGGCTCTTGCCAAATGGTGTTGATCTTGCCCATTGGTCTTTGCCAGAAGGGCCTTGCTCCCCTCAAAGGCCCTTTGGAGACAATGTGATAGGATATTTTGGGACCATCTCCCATTGGCTGGACAAGGAGTTGGTTCACGACTTGGCTGAAGGGCATAAGGACTGGAATTTTGTCTTTGTGGGGCCAAGGGCAGACAACGGGGGTTTGGATCATATTTTTGGACTATCCAATTGTCATCACGTCACGTCTTTGCCCTACGATGAGCTTCCTGCGGTTGCAAGCGGGTTTGATGTGTGCTGGATACCCTTTAAGATGACAAGCCGTGTAAAGAGCATAAACCCGGTAAAGGCGTACGAGTATCTGGCCATGGGAAAACCTGTTGTGTCCATTCCACTTCCAGATCTTGAACCATTGGAGGGAGCCATAAGCTTTGCAACTGATTTATCCGCTTTTGAAAGGGCCATCTCAAGGGCCTTGTCTGGCAAGGGACAGGGTGCATCTCCACAAGAACGGAGGGCTGCGGTAGCTTCTTATAGTTGGGAACGTCTGGGCCAAAAGGCTGCAGCCATACTCAAGGAATTTCTGAATAGTAGCACTTGAAAGTGGTGGTCAAGGCAATTTCCCGGTAAATAGAGGCATCCATTTGTATTCAGGAAAGGAAAGGCACGTTGAAAAAGATAGTAGTTACAGTTGGGACTAGGCCGGAAGTAGTAAAGATGGGGCCATTGGTCCATGAGTTGAAAAGACATTCTGAAATCTTTCAGACAATCCTGGTTTCGACATCCCAACACAGGCAGATGCTGGATCAGGCACTCCAGGTGTTCGGCTTGGTACCAGACCATGATCTCAACATCATGGTGCCGGGCCAGAGCCTGTGCTCTTCCACGGCAAGGGCCCTTGAAGGCATGGGCAGCCTCCTTTCAGAGATCAAGCCCCATCTGCTTCTTGTGCAGGGCGATACGAATACCGTCTTGTCAGGCGCCCTTGCCGCCCATTACCACAAAGTGCCAGTGGGTCATGTGGAGGCAGGGCTTCGGACAGACGATCCTTATTTGCCCTTTCCTGAGGAGATGAACAGGAGGCTCACCTCCAGGCTATGCAGGCTTCATTTCGCTCCCACCAAAAGGGCGCGTGACAATCTGATGGACGAGGGGATAGGGCCAGAGTTCATATTTCAGACTGGCAATACAGTTATAGACGCCCTTTACTGGGTAAAGGAGAAATATCCAGATAGGCTTCCCGAGGTGGCGCGTACTATCCTGGACAGGGGCAGAAAATTCATCCTTGTTACGGTTCACCGGAGGGAAAGCCTCGAAACACACATCTTTGGGATCATGGAGGCGTTCAAGAGGTTCATAGAGGCGTTTCAAGATGTTGAAATCGTCTATCCTGTCCATTTGAATCCCAAGGTTCAGGAGGCGGCAAGCGCTGTACTAAAGTCAGTGGATAGGGTGCATCTCATTTCGCCAGTCTCCTATCCGGAAATAGTGAACCTCATGGCTTCGTGCCATTTCGTCCTCACTGATTCTGGTGGCATACAGGAGGAAGCCCCAACCTTTGGCAAGCCAGTCCTTGTGCTTAGGCAAGTCACAGAAAGGCCAGAGGCAATCGAGGCTGGGGTGTCAAAGCTTGTAGGAGTAAAGCCTGAAAACATCTTCAAAGAGGCAGCCCTTCTTATGGAATCAAGACAGGCCTATAAGGAAATGGCAAGACAGGTCAACCCCTTTGGGGATGGCAAGGCGTGTCAACGCATAAGGGGGCACATTGAGGCCTTTTTTCAGAATGAAGACGGATGTTGATTGGCTGATTATGTAACATTCTGAATCCATTTGGCCAGATCTGACCAGGTTCAATCAGGCCAAAAAGGGAGGAGGGCTTTTTAACATGCCGAAACTACGCCGTTTTAGAGTTTGTGGCCATCATGGCACGAAAAGTGCTGAGTAACCACCAGATTAACAGTCCGTATTTTGAAAAGGGGAGAAATGAAGGGTCTTTTATCAATAGTTCTATGTATCATCGTAGCAAGTCTTTACCCCATGGGGCAAAGGGCAGGTGCTGTTTGCACAGATGATACGGCATCCCTTGGCAATGCCACTATTCAAGATGCAGAGGACTGGGTCGTGGATTTTGTGAACAGGTTTAGGACAGAACCAAACAAGGCCCTGGAAGAGCTTGGTATAGAAGGTACCATCACTCTTTCAAGACATGGTGATATGGTGTGCAACTGGTATGGCTGTTTTTACAAGGAATCCGATACCTTCCCTGTCGCAAGATCGGCTGTGTTAGACGGTTTTGCTGAATACTGGGCAGAAAAAATGGCTGAAGAGGGGTTTTTTTCATACGAGGCGCCAGATGGCTCTACCATCAAGGACTTGTTGATCCATACAGGCTACCCCTCTGCAAATGGGACCCAGATCATATCAGCCGTCCTCATAAAGGACTTCAAGGATCCTTGCCAGGCAGTCCATGTGATAATGCAAAATTTGCTCGAAAACGGGATGGTTGACAAGGAGCTCCAGGGTAATGCCGCACAGTTGTTGGCCTTTCAATACAATTCCATTGGCTTGGCATTGAAGCCGGCCCTTTTCTCCATGGCTGATGGTTCTGTTGTGGGGGCCTATTATCTGGTGATCTTTCTGGACAGGCCAAAGGATATATTCCGCTCAAGCATGGTCCATTGTGGTCATGTATACAGGGATCTGAATGGTGACGGGTTCTTTGAAGATGGAGAAGGCCTGCCAGGGTTGTTGTTTTATGACAGCGCTGGTGATAACATCGCCAAGACATACAGGGATGGCATGTTTTGTGTGGAAAAATCCACAGAAGAATGGACTTGGCGCATAGATGACAGGTATCTGCCTGGAATGGATCTTCATGCATTATCCTTTTGGACCAATGGAGAACTCAGGCAAGACATAGATTATGACAAGCTATACCAGTAGCGTGAATAGGATTTATTTTGTGTTTCAAACAGGACGATGAATAAAACAATAAATATGAAATACCACGAAAATGATATCTTCCAGGAAGGGTTTGTTGCCGATGTGAGAAATCGTATTGGCAGCCTCTTACTCTTGCTTCTTGCAACGGTCTTTTTGTCTTCCTGTGCCGGACTCAATCTGAGGCCAGATCCACAGTCAGACGTGAGACAGGCTGCTGAAAATTATTGGAATGCAAGGGTTGCCGGAGATTGGGTTACATGCTATAAGTATGAAGAGGTTTCTAAGCTCCAGAAGGAATCTTTGTCTCAATATGTTCACCATCAGGGTAATCTCATCTATAAGTCAGCCATAGTGAAGGGCGTTGAGATGAAGGGTCCCGACAAGGCATTGGTTCAGGTGTCTCTCGAATATTGCCTGCCAGCCTTTGGCACAAGCCACGCGTTCAAAACCGATTCGAAGGATACATGGGTTAGAATTGATGGTAAATGGTATCATCATGTCGAAGATAGATTGATGGACAAGATGAATCGCTGAAGGAAGGAGGTGATTGCCAAAAAGGAGGGATATTAGATAAAACTTAATTGGCTAGGAACGAAAAATTAATTAAAAACAGGAGGTTTTAGAAATGAAGAAGTTTACATCATTGGGAGTAGCAATCTTTGCTGCATTAATTATGGTTGGTATCACCAGCCAGGCAAATGCCGTAACTCTTGGCGTATATGACAAGGGTCTTCTCGTACCTGTGACAACACACGGTGCACCTGGAATCGATACAGCAGTAGGTATCCTCTGCTCCACTGACACAACCGTCTACTGGACATTTTTTGACAAGCAGTCAAACCCAATCGTTGACAGTGAGTTTCCTTGTACAGCCAACGACCTGTACCACTTCTCACTCAACAACGAGGCCCCAAATACAGAAAACGTAGAGGGCTATCTGGTATTTACCGCAAACGGCGGAAGGACTGCAAGAACAGGAAAGACCTCTATCCTCCAGAGCGACAATGCCACTATTTCTGGAAATGCATTCCTCATCGACACCAATAGCGATGATGCGATCTTTCTGCCTGTGGTACCCATGTGTATAGCAGACTATGCTGCCGGCATCGATCTTACAGCCATGACAAATACGTCTGTTATCAGCCTCAACTACGGCTTCACCAGGGGTGATAACTGCTACATCGACGTACGCTACTGGCTGGATCCACAGTATGGCGCTTGCACAAATGTCATCCTCTGGACAACACAGTGCCTGAACGAGTACTGGAAGTGGGGAGGCCTCTATCCTCTTCCAGACAATTGCTACTACGATACAGATCCGACAAGCACAACTCCTTATATCATCAAGTGCCACCTGAACGTGTATGATGACGAAGAGCACAGGACCTCTGTGAGCATTCCTCTCCAGTGTGAAGTCCACAACTTCTTCCCATCAAACATCACTGGTTGGCCAAACTACATAGATGGTTTCATCCGCATTCCATCTGTAGACCTGATGCCAAACGAGACCGACGGTGCATTCGGCTTCTCCTATGTGACAAGCACCACCTTCAGGGCTGCCCAGTCTCTTCTTGCCAGCGAAAACTGCGGCACAAAGGATTGTGGACGTCAGCAGCCTGCTCCACCACAAACCTGTGGTTGCGGACAGTAAGGATAGTTATTTAGCATAGGCCAATATAAGGCCACTGACATGGATCAAAGGGCGGTAGCCTCAAAAAGGCTACCGCCTTTTTGCATCCATTTAGCCATCTTTTCCCTGAGCCCTTCTTGTGTTAAAGATATCTGGATCTTTTTCGCATCCATTACAAGAGCCTTTCAAAAGTTACTGTGAACCATTTAAAGATATTGACAGAAAATATCATTAGGAGCCGCTACTTGCTTCTTCTCTGGGTAAAGAGGGAGATAAGGGCGAGATATGCAGGCACTGTAGCCGGAACGTTATGGGCTACCCTCTTGCCCATCTGTACTATAGCCCTATATTTCATCTTTTTTTCCCTTGTGCTTAAGATAAAAATACCCGAAGTAGCCGGTAGCTCTGGCTATTTTTTCTATCTCCTTGCAGGGCTTGTTCCATGGATGTCCATATCAGAAGGGCTGGGCCGATCAGCCTCGTGTCTCGTGGACTATGGCTTTTTGATCCAGAAGATGGTCTTTCCCATGGATATCATACCTGTTACCGTGGTGATAGTGTCTCTCGTTCCCCAGATAGTGGGCTTTTCGATCTATTTCATCATGCTTTTCGCTAGCCACATCATGGTGCTTGACCGGGTGGTGTGGGTGCCCCTCATATTTTTCTGCCAGGTGCTTCTTATGCTAGGCATGGCCTATTTGCTTTCAGCCCTTGGGGCCGTATTCCGTGATTCCATACAGGCGGTAGGAATATTGCTACAATTTTGGTTCTATCTCACCCCGATTCTCTATCCTCTGAAGATGGTGCCAGCCTATTTCAGGCCACTGATCCTCTGGTCCAATCCACTTACGCCCATTGTGATGGGTTATCAGTGGGCATTCCTGGGTATTCCCATGCCTCAGTGGATGCCTGCGGTCATGGTGGCATGGACCATGTTGTTTCTCGTAACAGGGCCAGCATTCTTCCTGTTCGTGGCTCCCACCCTTGCGGATCAGGTATGATGGAATCCCTCTCTTCAAAGCTGTGCCCAGTATCTCTAAGAGATGTCTCCAAGGTTTACCGTCTTTACAAGAAGCCTTCTGACAGGCTCAAGGAATTGCTATTTAGAAGGTCCTACCATCAAGACTTCTGGGCCCTACGGGACATAAGTTTGGAGCTTAGAAAATCCGAGACCTTTGGAGTCATAGGGGAAAATGGAGCAGGCAAGAGCACACTTTTAAAGATAATAGCAGGAACCATAAGGCCCACCAGCGGGAGGGTTGATGTAAAAGGCAAGGTCTCGGCCCTGCTGGAACTTGGGGCAGCCTTCCATCCAGAGCTTTCCGGAAGGGAAAATGTCTTCATGCAGGCGGCCATATTGGGGCTATCCCAGACAGAGATAGAAGAGCGTTACAGGGATATTGTTCAGTTTTCCGAGCTCGATGACGCAACCTTGGAACGGCCGGTGAAGACCTATTCGTCCGGCATGTTTGTACGGCTTGGCTTCGCCATTGCTACCTGTATTTCCCCAGATGTGCTTGTGGTGGATGAGGCCCTGTCTGTGGGTGACATCCATTTTCAGAAGAAGAGCCTTGACAGGATAATGAGTTTCAGGGAGTCAGGAAGAACCATACTTTTTTGTTCCCACAACATGTATCAGGTGCGAAGCCTTTGCCAAAGGGCAATGTGGTTGAGAAAAGGCCGTGTGGAGGCTCAGGGGGATACGGAAGATGTGGTAGCAGCATACGAGGCCTATCAGAGAAAGAAGGAGGGGGGCGAGGCCGAATCCGCTGCGAATGAGCCGATTCCCACTGAGACAAAGAGATCTTCACAGGAGGCCCCTCCTGTTAGGATAAGGGATATCTCCGTGCTGGATTCCAGGGGCAATGAGACCAAAAGGCTTATTTCCCACGATGATGCTGCAGTCAGGATAGAAGTAGAGGTCATCGACAAAAGGGTTCCATTTCATCTTGCTGTGGTCATACAGAGGGATGACGGAATAAATATCTTTGTGACCACCACAAAACAACAGGGGCTTGAGCCTGTATCTGACGTAAAGGCCCTTACGGCTATTTTGAGGCTTCCCAGGCTTTCCATTTTGTCTGGAGAATATTCACTCTTCATCTATCTATTGGACGATCATGGTATACAGGTGCTTGATATGGCTGAAGGGGTTTGTCCATTTTCAGTAAGGGCTGATAACTCTGAGATGGGGGTTGTGGCCCTCAATCATAAGTGGGAGATATCTGGCCAGTAGCTTGGTTTTTCAGGCAGTTGGGCTCCACATGGCACTCATGTAGCCCCATTGCCACCACTGGCATGGCTGTTTTGAAACATCCTTCTCAAGTTCCTTTACAGCTGATTCAAATGCGTGCTTTCCATATCCTTCTATAGGCCTTATTTCCACCTTGACACGCCACTCCTTTGCCGGTTTTACCGATGCATACACCAGAGGAGCCTTGGAACGCTGGGAAATTCTCTCAATGCCTGTGGGAAGCTTTAGGACACCGCCAAGGAATGGATGGCCCTCAAGTCTTGTCACTCCTGGCGGATAGGCATCCATCAATATGAAGAGGATATCATTTTTTCTCAGTGCCCTGTATATCTCTCTAAGATCCTCTCCCAGGGTGATACCCTTTATCCTGGAAGTCTTGTAGAGTTTTTTCACCTTGTTTTGGAGATAGATACGGTCAACCCAGTCGAGATAAGGATTGTTCTTGCTCACATCTTGGCTGAGGCTCCGGACCTTTACGCCCATAATCCCCAGGGTGAAAGGGGTCATTAGGAGTCGGCCAAAGTGGGAAGTAGCGATAATGAGACCTTTACCCTTCCTGGATGCCTCTTTTATATGCTCAACTCCAGTGATAGAGGAAAGTAAACCGATTTTTTCAGGGCCCATACGGGGCACTGTGAAGGAGTCCATTATTTCCATAGAGAGCATGTTTAAGTTTTCTCTTATGCATGCTTGTATATCTTTGGTTGGAAAGCCTTCTGTTGTAAGGACCCTCTTGATACCGTTTTCCAGTCCAGTGCAATAATCCTCCAGAGCTTTTCCGTCCATGGGTGCAAGCATCCTTGCCAGCCTGTAGGCCAAAGGAATTGGGAGGAAAGAGAGGGCTGGAAATAATAACAGAAGTTTTATGGCCTTGGAGGTCTTTGAGTACATAGCCTTTCAGTCTTTCCTCCAATAGATGCCCGTCCAGTCTATTTTTTTTATTTCAGCAGTGATGCCCTGTTCCCTTCTGAAATCATCGATGGCCATCTTACAGCCCTTGAGGCCATAGTCATCGACAATACAGAAGCCCCCCTTTGAAAGCTTCGGATAGAGGCTCTTGAGCGCTACCATTGTAGAGCCATACATATCGCCATCGAGCCGCAGGACAGATAACCTTTCCACAGGTGCATGGGGCAGGGTGTCTTCGAACCAACCCTTTAAAAATTCCACCTGTTCGTCGAGGAGGCCAAATTTTTCAAAGTTTTTCTTCACCTCTTCCAGAGACACAGCAAGATATTCATGGATATGGTGAGGGTCGCCTTGGTCCGCAGGGTATTTTTCAACATCTGCCTTTGGAAGACCTTCAAAGGAGTCTGCTGCTATTACCTTGCGGTCTCGAATTCCATATGCGGCAAGCACAGCTCGCATGAAGATGACTGCTCCTCCTCTCCAGACACCTGTTTCAATAAGATCTCCTGCAATTTTTTCCTGGATCACCGTCTCCACTGCGTATTGAAGATTGTCCAGGCGCTTGAGGCCAATCATGGTAAAGGCCTTCACCGGCCAGATCTTACCCTCCGCCCTGTCTTCAAAAGACGTCTCTTTATACTGTTCCACTATCTCAAAACCGTAACGGTTCAATATCCTTGATACAAAGGCAAGGAACCGCCTCTTTACTGGAGGTCTCAGATAGTTAAATGTTTCCAGGGGCACAGGAGGTTCAGGCCAAAAGGCGTAGGCAAGGGTCTTTTTCAACAGGTCAAGATAAAGCTTTTCAGGTGTCGTGTCCATTTTGTACCCTATATTTGAAGGTCGGGGGAAAACATATGGCTATCTCTAAAAAGCAGCCTTATATTCTGCCAACCCCGAGAGTGAAAGTGCAATTTTTGCAAGACTTTTCACGGTAAATTGTCCATTTGACATATGAAAGCGTTGCATTCGAAAAATAATCCTCAAAATATCAAGAACATGTCTGCGGTTGCTTTTTCTCATGGGCCTTGTTCTTTGAGCAAGACGCCTATTCTTAAAGGCAGCCCTATAGAGAAATTTTTGATGGAGCAGGTTTTAATTTAACCAATTGATTAATTCAACGACTTATTTGGAATATAAGTTCTGCAAGATTTGAGATGACACTTGCAGAAGATCCAGGTTGTAAGATGCGCTCTTACTGGCTGATTGTTTTTGGCTGCCTTGGCTTTCATCTGGAGACAGGAAACATTTTAATATTTTTTGTTTCTCAAGCAACCAGGAGCCATGATATATTTCTGTGAATTTAGGTGGCTCCATGCGAGGCATGGGCCAAGTCCGTCTGGGCCAAGGAGAAAAGATGGGGCAAGAATTCGAGGGCTTCAGATATGCCTATGAAATAGATCTCGATCAGGATACCACAGCTGCCAAGGTGGTGAGATTGGTGGGGACAGGAAAAAATGTCCTCGAGTTTGGATGCGGCCCTGGCCATATGTCCAGGGTTTTGGTTGAGAGGATGCGGTGCAAGGTCACAGGGATAGAGCTGGACAGCGAGGCGGCAAGTCATGCGGAGAGATACTGCCAACGTGTGTACAATATAGATCTAGACAATGTGGATATCTTGGAGATCGTCGAAAATGATGAATTTGATGTGCTTCTTTTTGCCGACATCCTGGAACATTTGAAGCATCCCCAAAAGGTGCTTCATGCAGCTTATGAGATATTGGATAAGAGGGGCTACGTTGTTGCCTCTGTACCCAACGTGGGTTATTGTGGCTTGGTTGGAGAACTACTTTGCGGGAAATTTCAGTATAGAGAGCTTGGCCTTCTCGACGAGACTCATATCCGCTTTTTCACCAGGCAGAGCCTCACTTCCATGTTTGAGGAAAACGGCTTTGAGATTGGAGAAATGGATACCTTTGAGTTGCCAGTGGAGTTCTCTGAGTTCAAGGGCGTCACAGACCACTTGCCAGAGGCGGTCTGGGATTTTCTGCTAAGCTGTAAGGATTCCATGGTATATCAATTTGTACTCAAGGCGTACAAAAGGAAAAGGAGCGGTCTAATCACGAAGTTGACAGATTATTTTGGCCTACGACAAGGAGAGTAGAATTTTATGATAAGGCGAAGTGTTTTTTATATGGCTGTGCTGTTATGCATGTGTTCACTTCTGGCAGCATGTTCCGGCCTGAAAGGTAAGAGCAAAGGCGTTAGTTCCAGCTCATCTTTAGAAAAGGAAGGCCCAGCTTATCCTGAGGCTCATGTGCAACTTGAAGCAGGAAGGGATCCTGAGAATATCCAGACTGCTGATTTCAATAACGATGGCCTTTTGGATATAGCAGTGGTTTCCCATGGCGATAGCTGCATCAAGATATTTTGGGGTAAAGGTGGCAGAGATTTTCAGCCAGGGCCAGTTTTAGGAAAGGATATGACAGGTTTTCATCCAGATTTTATTTCTGCTACCGATTGGGACAGAGATGGTTTTGCCGACCTGATCCTGGCAGCTGAGGGGACAAGTTCTGTGATATATTTCAGGAACATGGAAGGAAAAGGCTTCAAAAAGGCTGGTGCCATTTCTGTAAGATATCCTCCCAAGGGCATTGCAGTTGCCGATCTGGATGGAGACGGAAACATGGATATAGTCCTGGGCCCTTACAGCAGCGGGAACATCGTCGTTCTTTGGGGCAGAAGACAGCCGCTTTTTGAGTTCGACACAACAGAGATAGAGGCAGGTGATTATGCATCCTCGGTATGTGTGGCTGATTGGAACCTTGATGGCAGGCCAGATATATTATGGACCGAGACCGAAATGTACAATGTGAAGGTGGCCATCAATAGGGGTGGCAGGAAGTTCCGGACCAACACATTGTTTCATAGGTCGAAGGAGATGGTAGAGCTTCCAAGGAGTGTTATAACGGCGGACATGAATGGGGATGGATGTGTGGATGCCCTTTCACCCTTGGAGATAGGAAAGGCTGCCATCGTCATATATGGCGATTGCAAGGGAGGAGTTCAGTCTGTAGAAAGGATTCCTGCCCCTGTTTGGGGTTTTAGGGGTATTGGAGCCATAGCAAAAGGCAAGGGGCATCCTGCATATATCGCCCTTGGCGAAAAGCTCAGGATCTTCGTTGGATTCAAAGACATGGATGGAAAATGGAAGTTAAAGGAATACAAAGCAGGAAAGGTGCCTGAAAATTTCCTGTTTCAGGATATGGATAAGGACGGTTATATTGATCTCTTATTTGTTGACTCTGCAGGGGATACCGCCAGTGTCTATTATGGTCCGTTAATTTAAGGAGGTTGTTTGCTCATGCAATATTTACGGAAATATATGTCTTTTCTCGCAGTAAGTTTCATATCTGTGTTGTTTTTAGTGCCTGGCCTGTCGGCACAGGCTGCCAAGAAGTCGAACCTGGAAGATGGCCATGTGGTGGCAGAGGTGCATGGAAAAAAGATAACAGTCCAGGATATTCGGGATTTTGCCCGTAATTCTCCAGCCTTTTATGCCTATCTGGAACTTCCAGGGGGCCCCAACAAGATTTTGGGCGATATGATCTTGAGGGAGCTACTCTATCTCGAAGGCCATGATATGAAGATCCCGGAAGATCCTGAACAACCAAGAGAGCTTTATGTACGGAAGGTATTGGACAAACTGTTTCCTAAGGAGCCGGAGCTTTCTGAAAAGGACCTCAGGGAATTTTACAAGAAACATCCCGAGCTTTTCAGCACACCAAAATTCATACGCGTTTCCGTTGTCAGGGTCTATATCAAAAAGGGCAGGGAACAAGAGGCACTTAAAAAGATCAAGGAGGCAAAAGAGCAGTTAAATGCAGGAGAGCCTTTCACAGAGGTGGCTGCCAAATATTCAGAAGATGCCCTTACGAGGGATCGAAAGGGAGATCTGGGTTTTTTGCCAGATAATGAGATTAAACCCTTGAAACTCAAGAAACTCTTTCTGTCCATGAAAAAGGGTGAGATTAGCGACATACAGAGGGTAGATGGATATTATGCCATCTTTGAGGTTACAGATATCAGGGAACCAGTCCTTGAGCCATTCAATGAGAAATTTGTAAAGGAAAAGGCCTTGAACTATCTGAAAGAGAAGGCCATCCGGGATATTCGTACAAGACTTGCAAAAAAATGGGGTGTAAGATATGTAGATCCAGCATTTGCGCCGGAAGATTCATAAAAAAACTTATTGATCGACTTGGCTAACAATAGCAAAAGGGGCAGGTATCTATCACCTGCCCCTTTCTATTTGTAATGTGTAGGCGGTATTCTTTTTTAAGATGTGTTAGTTAAAGTCAACTGTATAGTCTTCGACTTCTCCAAACGAAATATTGCCGCAGGCAGGTGGCGGGACGATTCTCGACATGGAGATCCTCATCCTGGTGGAGCCACTTGCATATGAAGGCACGGTAAATGATCCAGTTAACACATCGTTTTTGGCTCCTGTGAAAACCACTTCTCCTGGATCGGAAAAATCACCATCCTTATTATAGTCTATCCTGATTATCCAGTATTCAAAAAGGGAAAGCCCGGAAAAGCCTGGAGTGAGCGCAACAGATACACTCTGACCAGGACTTAGAGAAACGATCTTTCCAAGAAAATCACTATAGGCAGATGCAGAAGACGAGTTTGAAAAGGAGCCTATTTGCACCTTGCTGATCCACTCCATTTGCTGGTTCAGGCCCTGAGAGGAGCAGTAGCTTGCAACTGATTCGCTCACATGGATATAGGCGGTTTTAGACTCGGAATCGGTTCCTGCACTGTTACTGACCGTTAGGGTAACACTGTAGTCACCTGGAGAGTTATATGTGACAGTTGGATTCTGTGCGGTGCTCGCAGACGGGGTGCCACCTGTAAACTGCCAGGCCCATGAAGTTGGGCTGTTTGAGGACTGATCTATGAAATGCACCTGGCCACCTACTGGAATGGCTGTATGGTCGGCAGTGAATGCAGCAACTGGAGCTACAGGTTCAGGTGGAGGGCCAAAGGAAACAGTATAATCCTCCACCTCACCATATCCAAAGGAGCCGCAGTATGGAGGATATGCATTATATTGCATGGAGATTCTCATCCTGGTAGAGCCCGATGCAGAAGCGCTTACGGTGAAGGAGCCTGTTTTTGCAGAAGAGGCGGCTCCAGCGAAGACGAGTTCTCCAGAGTCGGCAAAGTCCCCATCTTTGTTGTAGTCTATCCAGATTTTCCAATATTCGTTGTAAGCCTTTCCTGAAAAGCCTGGAGTCAGTGTGAGTGAGGTGTTTGAGCCAGGAGAGAGGTTAACGGTCTTGCTGGTGAAGTCACTGTACTTGGAAGCTGCAGAAGAGTTTGAAAAGCTACCGATCTGGACTTTGCTTATCCATTCGTACTGCTGGCTGTCACCCTGTGATGCACAATAATCAGAGGATGTGTCTCCACTGCCATCGTCTCCACCGTCATCAGTTCCTTGCACAAATTCCACAGTATAATCCTCCACCTCACCATATCCAAAGGAGCCGCAGTATGGAGGATATGCATTATATTGCATGGAGATTCTCATCCTGGTAGAGCCCGATGCAGAAGCGCTTACGGTGAAGGAGCCTGTTTTTGCAGAAGAGGCGGCTCCAGCGAAGACGAGTTCTCCAGAGTCGGCAAAGTCCCCATCTTTGTTGTAGTCTATCCAGATTTTCCAATATTCGTTGTAAGCCTTTCCTGAAAAGCCTGGAGTCAGTGTGAGTGAGGTGTTTGAGCCAGGAGAGAGGTTAACGGTCTTGCTGGTGAAGTCACTGTACTTGGAAGCTGCAGAAGAGTTTGAAAAGCTACCGATCTGGACTTTGCTTATCCATTCGTACTGCTGGCTGTCACCCTGTGATGCACAATAATCAGAGGATGTGTCTCCAC